>ENA-UOJL01001745-UOJL01001745.1-human-gut-metagenome-genome-assembly--contig:-P47-NODE-1745-length-20956-cov-5.246974_pt1 | contig 20956 bp, 18 predicted proteins | sample MGYA00242347_ERZ723894 | MGnify/ENA metagenome assembly ERZ723894
TGGGTTCTGTAATAGTTCATAAAATTTTCGCTGGGCAACCTGTCACAAAAATCGGGAGCCACCTAGGGCAGCACTGTATTCTTGTGAGAGATTCTGGCTGCCAAAAAATCCCCGCAATCGGAGAAACGGAGGAACTCCAGTGTATGATGGGCCTCATTTTTCAAGGTGAGCACCGCTTTTTGCAAGGTATGCACCACCGGGTGGGTGGTAAACCGGGTCACCTGAGGCCCTAATTTATACCCCATCAATAAAAAACGCAGTAACGCCATTTCCCTGTCCGGCAGACAGGTGAGAAATCCCTCCCGCACCAGTCTTTGAGCTTGGGGGGAAATTTTCCCCGGGATGGACCGCTCCACCCGTTGGGCCAGATCCATCCGGGTGGTGATCTCTTTATATCCAAACAGGCTTTGCTGCTCTTCCTCCACACTGGAAATATTCACCGGCAGTTCCTTTGCCCGAAAGCACTCGAACACACAGCAGAGAAATCCCTGGTAGGAACCGTCATACCGATAGATCAAATTTGTCCGGTAAGGCATTTCACTTGATCCTCCTTTGTTGGGGCAAACAGGGAAAGCTGTTCCGGCTGGTCCAGCAGTGGGCCTCCTCCTGCCCCCGGCAGCTGGGTGCGGTGAAAGGCGGTCCCTTCCCGGATGGCCCCAGCGATCACCTCCGGGTCATCGGTGGACAAGGGGGACATGCTCTTCCCCTGGCAGGTGAGAAAAAATCTGGCCCGTTTCAAAACCACTCCCAATTTTTTCAAGGCGTCAAAATCCAGCCGGGCATACCGGCGGGCGGAACGAATCCGCATGGCGCTCTTCACCCCGATTCCCGGCACCCGCAGCAACATTTCATAGGGAGCCCGGTTCACCTCCACAGGAAAAAGTTCCATATGCCGCACGGCCCAGTTGCACTTTGGGTCCAGCAAAGGGTCAAAATTGGGGGAATCCTCGTCCAGGATCTCCGAAGCGGAAAAACCATAAAACCGCAGGAGCCAATCCGCCTGATACAGCCGATGTTCCCGCAAAAGGGGCGGAGGAGTATCCAAGGCGGGCAGATTTCTATCCCGCACCACCGGCATATAAGCGGAGAAAAACACTCGTTTCAGCCCGTATTTATGGTACAGTCCCTCTGTCAGCCGAAGGATCTGCCGGTCGCTTTCCGGTGTGGCGCCAATGATCATTTGGGTGGATTGGCCCGCCGGGACAAATTTGGGAGCATGGCGGTAGGTGGAAAGGGCTTTCCCCTGTTCCTGGATACCATCCCGGATCAACCCCATGGGGGAAAGGATCTTTTCCTTGCTTTTCTGGGGAGCCAAAAGTTTTAAGCTCTGCTGGGAAGGCAGCTCGATATTCACACTCATCCTGTCGGCATAAAGGCCCAGCTGCCAAATCAATTCTTGGGAGGCCCCAGGGATGGCTTTCACATGGACATACCCGCCGAAACGACACTGGGTGCGAAGTTTTTTCAGAACCGCCAACATTTTTTCGCAGGTGGCGTCAGGACTCCCCACCACTGCCGAACTGAGAAACAACCCCTCAATATAATTCCGGCGGTAAAATTCCATGGTCAACGTGCAAAGCTCTTCCGGCGTGAAGGTGGCCCTTTTACATTCCGCGGTCCGGCGATTGACACAATATGCGCAGTCAAAGGCACAGTCGTTGCTCATCAGTACTTTCAGCAGGGAGATACATCTTCCGTCAGCGGCAAAACTGTGGCAGATGCCTGCCTTTACAGCGTTTCCCAAAACTCCCTTTTGTCCGGCACGGTCCACACCGCTGGAAGTACAGGCCACATCGTATTTTGCCGCGTCTGTCAATATTTCCAATTTCTCAAAAAGGTCCATATCTCTCCCTCCACCAGCATCATGCTGGACTTTTCTTTGCACCGTGCGCGGACGGCCTGCTCTGTGGGGGCGATAGCCCACCACCCAATGCGCGACTTGCCGAGGGGGCAACCCCAAGAACTTTGTTAGTCCTTTGAGCAAATCACCGGCGCGGACGTGCATGAACGGCCTGCTCTGTGGGGGCGACAGCCCACCACCCAATGCGCGACTTGCCAGGGGTGCAACCCCACTATTTGTCCAGAGTGGTACCGTGGGTGACGCTGTGACTTCCAAAACGCTCCCGTAAGGCATCCACCGCCGATTCCAAACGTTCCTCCCGCTCCAAATCCTCCGTATCGTCAAAAAAGCTCAGTTGGGCCTGAGCGGTCTCCACCAGCTTGCCTGCCCGCAGTCCCAAGAGCCGCACCGCCCAATGGAGATTTTCTTTTCGGTACAGTTCCAAAGCCGCCCGATACAGAGAGCGGGCGTCGCAGACAGGAGGTTCCAGACGGCATTGCCGCTGCAATTCTTGAAACTCCCCGTTTTTCACGGTGATCTGAACTTCCCCGGCTTTCATTCCCTGATTCCTCAACCGGCTGGCCACCGATTCCGCCAGTTCCAACAGTGTCCGCCGGACCTCCTCCTCCGTTGTCACGTCGTGGGGCAAGGTAGTGCTGTTCCCAATGGTCTTTGGCGGCTCCCCCGTCCCCAGCGCTGCCACGGGGGAATCGTCCAACCCGTTGGCGTAGGTCCACAAAGATTCCCCGGCTTTTCCAAGCATCCGGCGCATGGTGGGCAATTCCATTCGGGCAATGTCCCCAATGGTATGGATTCCAAACTTTTCCAAGGTCTTTTCCGTATGCGGACCCACAAACAACAGCGCTTGAGCCGGCAGTTTCCAGATGATGGATTCCATTTCCCCTCTACCGAACACCGTTACCGCGTCCGGCTTTTTATAGTCGCTTCCCAGCTTGGCGAACACCTTGTTATAGGACACCCCAATGGACACCGTCAGTCCCAGCTCTTCTTTCACTGCCCGGCGGATCTGCTGGGCAATGGCTTCCCCATCCCCGAAAAGCTTTTCGCTGCCGTACACGTCCAGCCAACACTCGTCCAGGCTGAAACTTTCCACCTGGTCGGTAAACCGGCTATAGATCTCTTTCGCCATGCGGGAATAGTGGGCGTAGCGTTCACGGTGGGGCTTTACCAGCTGGAGCTGAGGACACTTCCGTTTGGCCTGCCAAATAGGCTCCGCTGTCTTGACGCCCATTTGCTTTGCCAGCATGTTTTTGGCCAAGATAATTCCATGACGGCTTTCCTTATCCCCTGCCACGGCCATGGGCACGTCTTTATACTGGGGTGCAAACAGCGTTTCCACCGAGGCATAAAAGTTGTTCATGTCCACGTGCAATATTCCATTTTCCAAAGCAGCGGCCTCCTTTCGGGGAAAAGTTCAAACGTGTGTTCGAATTTATTATAGAACATGTGTTCGCAATTTGCAAGGATATTTTTCTGGAGAAAGATGGCATAAAAAAACCTCCGGGGTAACCGGAGGTCTTTTTATAGGGGAAACTTTAATAATTTTCGGCCTTGATCTGGAAATACGCCTGAGGATGGGCGCAAACAGGACATACTTCCGGCGCTTGCTTTCCAATGACAATGTGACCGCAGTTGGAGCACTGCCAAATCACATCGCCGTCACGGGAGAACACCAAGCCCTTTTCCAGGTTCTCTACCAGCTTCAGGTATCTGGCTTCATGCTCTTTTTCGATCTTCGCCACGCCTTCAAACAGATCGGCGATCTGGTCAAACCCTTCCTCACGGGCGGTCTTGGCGAAACCGGCGTACATGTCGGTCCACTCGTAGTTCTCGCCGGCGGCGGCATCCTTCAAATTGTCCAGGGTGTCACCGATCCCGCCGTGAAGCAACTTAAACCACATTTTCGCGTGCTCTTTCTCGTTGTTGGCGGTTTCTTCAAACAGGTTGGCAATCTGCACATAGCCATCCTTCCGAGCCTTGGAAGCATAGTAGGTATACTTGTTGCGAGCCTGGGATTCCCCAGAAAAAGCAGTCATCAAATTGGCTTCCGTTTTAGAACCTTTCAATTCGGGCATAATCGTTCCTCCTTTGAAATGATGTGTGGTACCGGGTGATTCTGGCATCAGTATAATCCTTGTTTTTCCAAAAGTCAATAGGATTTTTAATAATAATTCTTAATTTTTGCATTGCTGGAAAAATCCATTCCATTTCGGACGACCTTACCCTTAGTTTTTTCTTTTTTCTTCCACCTATACAGCCCGTTTCTTCTTTTTCTTTTCCAATGTGATTCTCGGACGAACCAAATGTAAATTTATCGTAAAAGCTACAGGCAGGCCGTTGAAAATTCCCCTCACAAACGGTATACTGAATAATAGCGCATCAGGGAGTTTGGGGTCCCGGCGCTCATTTTGAAAGGATGTGTTTTTGTTGCTGCTGCAAAAGTTCCAGCAATTCATGTACGGCCGCTACGGCGGGGATAAATTCAGCTTGTTCCTGCTGATCGTGGCACTGATCGTCTCCATTTTCGGCAGCTTTTTCTGGCCCATCGCCCTTGTGGCAGACGCCATCTTCATTTATGTGCTGTTCCGGATGTTTTCTCGGAACCATGCTGCCCGTCAGCGGGAATATTACGCGTTTCTCCGTTTCTGGACGCCGGTGGAGAATTGGTTCAAATTCCAGTACACCCGCTTCCGCGATCGGAACATGTACAAATATTTTCGCTGCCCCCAGTGCAAGCAGCGTTTGCGCGCACCTCGGGGAAAGGGGAAAATCCAGGTGACCTGCCAAAAATGCCACAACGTATTTCAGATCAAAACTTGACCATATAATCATTTATTTCTGAATTTGAGGAGGAGTCAACTATGGCAAAAATTTGGGAACGTCCCATCCAAGAGCTGGCAGGGCTGGAATACCCCTGTTCCTGCGGCAGAGTCCACAAGGTGGACATTCAGGCGATCCGGGTAGGCAGCGGCTGCATCAAGGAGTTGCCCGCTATTTTGAAAGACCTGGGCGCCACCCGCATTTTCATGCTGGCGGACAACAACACCTATGAGGCCGCAGGCCGTCAGGTGGAGGAGCTGCTGAAAGAAGCCGGGCTTTCCTACCACATGCGTCTGTTTGAAACAAAGACCCCGCTGGTCCCCAACGAGTACGCCTTGGGCTCTGCCCTTGCAAAGATGGAGACCGGGGACGACATGCTGCTGGCTGTGGGTTCCGGCACCCTGAACGATTTGACAAAGTACATCAGCGCCCGCACAGGGGTGCCTTATGTAATCGCCGCCACGGCCCCTTCCATGGACGGCTATGCTTCCACAGTTGCCCCCATGATTCTGGACGGCATCAAGACCACTCTGCCCGCGGTGTATCCCAAGGCCATTGTGGCAGATGTGGACATTATGAAGGACGCGCCCATGCCCATGCTTACCGCTGGGTTCGGCGACATCATCGGAAAATATACGGCTCTTTGTGACTGGCGGTTGTCCCGGCAGTTAAATGGGGAATACTATTGCGAAGAGGCGGCCACTTTGGTGGAGCGGGCTCTGGAAAAGTGCGCCAACAACGCCCAGGGCCTGGCCAAGCGTGATCCCCAAGCGGTGGAAGCTGTCACAGAAGCGCTGATCCTTTCCGGCGTGGCCATGGGCCTGGTGGGAAATTCCCGTCCTGCTTCCGGCGCAGAGCATCACATGGCCCACTACTGGGAAATGGACGCCTTGAAGCGGGGAGAAGAACATCCCCTGCACGGCAACGCCGTGGGCACTGCCGCGGTGATCTCCGCCAGCCTGTACGAACTGGCTGCCAACGAGCTTCCTGAAGGCTTCACTCCTCCTGACAAAGAGCGGATCATCGCCTGCCAGAAGGCAGCGGGAGGCTGTGTCAGCCCCAAAGACCTGGGCATCCGTCGGGATCTGTGCTTGGAAGCACTGCTCCAGGCCATGAAAATGCGTGACCGGTTCACCATCCTCCGCTTTTTGGATGGAAAGGGACTGCTTTCCGCTTGTGCTATCGAACTGACCAACCGTTTTTACAATAACTGAAAGGGGAAACACTATGCGTCTTCGGGAACTGGGCCTCCGCTTGCGGGATGAAAAACAGGTGCTGCGAAACGGCATGATCCTGCTTGGATTTGCGGCGGTATTGGTACTCATCCTGATGAAATTCGATCAGGTTTGGGGTGCCATCTGCACTGGGTTTTCCACGGTAGCCCCGGTATTTTACGGCATTGTGGTAGCTTTCATTCTCAACGTGTTCGTCCACTTTTTCGAGGACATTGTGTTTAAACCCTTCCAAAAATGCCGTTCCAAACTGTGGCACAAGGCAAAACGTCCTTTGGCGGTGGCGCTGGCCTATTTGGTGGTAGTCCTGGTGATCGTGCTCATTGTGGCCTTTATCATCCCTGGGCTCATTGAATCCATGGGAGTGTTGGCCCAAACCGCGCAGGACAACGTTCCGGTTTACTTCAACAACGCCATGATCTGGCTCAACCGCTTTGCCGCTGAAAACGATTTGACGTTTATTCAGGAATTCCTCAAGGATTTCAGCTGGTCCTCTCTGCTTTCCAACGTCGCTCAGGTGACCACGGATTTCCTTTCCTCCCTGGTGGGGGTGACCATCAATGTGGCCTCCGGCGTTTTTGCGGCGGTCATGGGATTTATCTTCTCGGTGTACATGCTCACCAACAAGGAAAAGCTGCTGCGGGGAGTCAAATCCACCCTGCTGGCTTTCCTTCCCAAAACCACTGCCCGGAAGATTGGACAGATCGGTTCCTTGACCAACAAGGTGTTTTTCAACTTCATCCGAGGTCAGCTGACCGAATGTGTGATTCTGGGTTCCCTGTGCTATGTGGGAATGAGCATCCTCCAGCTGGACTACGCCCTGCTGATCTCCTCCGTGGTGGCGTTGGGCGCGTTGATCCCCATTCTTGGCGCCTACATTGGCGCGGCGGTAGGCGTGGTTATCCTGCTGTTGGTCCATCCCCTTGACGCGCTGATCTTCCTGGTCTTCCTGCTGATTCTCCAGCAGGTGGAGGGCAACTTGATCTATCCCCGAGTGGTGGGGTCCTCCATTGGCCTTCCCCCTGTATGGACTCTGTTCGCGGTGGTATTCTGGGGCGGCGTTTGGGGTGTACCCGGCATCCTGTTTGGCACGCCTATCACAGCGGTGCTGTACCGGATTCTCCGTTCTTCTGTAAGGACACGTCTGCGCAGCAAGGAAATCGACCCCCGCGATCCCCCGTTCCCTCTGCCTGAAGAGGAAGAAGAGGACGAGGAAAATGATCTGGCTTCCGCCGAGACAAAACCGGATCAAAAAGCATAAAACAAAGCGCCCAGGGCACGTGGAAATTTTCATCCACGCCGGGCGCTTTTTATTCCTCTCCATACAAAAATGGCCGTCCCGTTGTGGGGCGGTCATTGCTATTTATCCTCTTTCCAAGGCGATCACACCGGTTCTGGCAATTTCCCGTATCCCATAGGGCCGGAGAAGATCGCAAAGAGTTTCGCACTTTTCATGTTCCCCGGAATACCGCAGGGTCACCGTCGCCTTGGATACGTCCACCACCTGGGCCTGCATCAACGCGGCGATCTCATTTACCTTGCCCAGGGTTTCGGGGTCACAGGCGATCTTAATCAAGAGCAGTTCGGCAGTGACCGCATCCTGGCCCAGAGAACGGACCTTGATCACCGGGATCACCTTGTTCAACTGCTTCTCCACCTGCTCCAAAATGTGGTCGTCCCCTTGCCCCACAATGGTCATCCGGGACATGGTGGGGTCCTCTGTGGTGCCCACTGCCAAGCTGTCAATGTTATATCCCCGCCGGGCAAACAAACTCACCACTTTGGAAAGCACGCCAGGCTGGTTTTCTACCAACACAGATAAGGTGTATTTCATGAAGGCACCTTCCTTTCACACAGAGGGAGTTTCCGGGTCCACCCGGCACACCAACACATATGGGGTGGGCGTTTGCAGCATTTTTTCCGCAAGCTCCACCGCCTGCCGGTTATTTTCCGCCAGCGCAGCAGGAATTCCATAGGCTTTGCACAATGCCACAAAATCCGGGTTTCCGTCCATTTGAGTGGCGATATGCCGCAGGGAATTCAGGTTGTTTTGATGCTGCCGCACCATTCCCAGACGGCGGTTGTCAAATACAATCACCTTTAGCGGCGCGTGGGACGCCACAACCGTGGCCAATTCACACAGGCTCATCTGGAACGCGCCGTCCCCGCACACCGCCAGCACTTGCCGCCGGGGTTTGGCCAATTTGGCGCCCAACGCTGCCGGAAGGGCATATCCCATGGTGCCCAATCCTCCGCTGGTCAGGAACCGGCCCTCCCGCTGGGAGAAATTGATGGCCGCCCAGATCTGCCCTTGTCCCGGGTCCGCAGTCAAAATGGCGTCTTCTTCCATCATGGAAGAAAGCGCCCGGATAAAGGAACGGGGCTCCACGTAATCTTCCCGGTCTTTCCCCCGGGGCACAAACTCCCGCTTGTACCGGAGCACCCGCTCCACCCATTCTTGGCAGTCCACAGGTTCTACCCGTTCCGCCAAAGCGGCCAACACGGTTTTGATGTCCCCCACAATGGGCACGTCCACCTGCATATTTTTGCCGATCTCCGCTGGGTCAATGTCGATATGGATGATCTTTGCCTGCTCTGCGATCTGGTTGGGCAGGGCAATGGCCCGATCTCCCACCCGGGCGCCACACAACACGATCAGGTCCGCCTCGCCGATGGCACGGTTGGCATAGCTCCGTCCAAATTTGCCGATCATTCCCAGATACACCGGACTATCCATGGGCATGACCCCGATGCCCATCATGGTGGACACAATGGGGATGCCGCTTTTCAAGGCAAAGGCGGTCATTTCTTCCCGGGCTCCAGCCAGCACCACACCGCCTCCACAGCAGATGACCGGACGTTTTGCCTGCCGAATGGCTTCCAGCGCCCGTTTGATCTGCATGGGATGGCCTGTGGTTTTGGGCTTATAGCCTGGGATCTCCGCTTTTTCCGGATAGTGAAATCCTTCCACCAAGGCTTCCTGCACATCTTCCGGCACGTCGATGAGCACCGGGCCCGGCCGTCCGGTAGAAGCGATATGGAAAGCTTCTTTGAACACCCTGGGAAGCTCGTCCGCGGATTTCACAAGATAGCTGTGCTTGGTGAAGGATTCACAGGCTCCGGTGATGTCCGCTTCCTGAAACACGTCTCGTCCCAACTGTTCCAAACTCACCTGTCCGGTGATGGCCACAATGGGGATGGAATCCATATAAGCGGTGGCGATACCGGTGATCAGGTTGGTGGCTCCGGGACCGGAAGTGGCCACGCACACGCCCGGCTTTCCCGACGCTCTGGCATACCCGCTGGCCATGTGGGCGGCGTTCTGCTCGGAACGCACCAGCACATGGCGGATAGGCGATTCATAAAGGGCGTCGTAAAACGGGCAAATGGCCGCGCCTGGATAGCCAAAGAGGATCTCTACCCCTTCCGCTTCCAGACATTTTACCATGATCTCTCCACCGCTTATCATACTACCACTTCCTTATCCCTGGGACGGCAGGAACACAGCCCCATCGTATATGAGCCCCAACTGGCCGCCGGAATAGGTATACCCAGCGCCTTCCTGGGTCAGGGTCATCTCCCCTGCTTCGCTGCCCATCACTCCCTGGGCAGTGCTTTCCTCCGGAGTCAGCACATAGCCGTTATCCTGCGCTGTATAAGTGCCGGTGATGGTGGCCGTACCGTCATAAAAAGCCACAAACAAAGAAAATGTTCCATCGGAATTCAGGGTAAAGGTGGGTTCGTACCCGGCCTCCGCCCCGGAATCCTGCTGCACCAGCACCACAGCTGTTTCCTGCACGCTTTCCTCCACTTGGCTTTGGGAAGAAGGCTCCTCCACTGCCGAAGATTCCGGCTGGGAGATAGGTTGGGAACTCTCCGTCTGGGAAACGCTTTCTTCGGTCTGGCTGCTTTCCACCCCCTGGGAAGACCCCTGGGGAACGCTGCCGCAAGCGGTGAGCGTCAGGGCAACCACCAGGGCGGCAAGCGCTGTGCAAACTTTTTTTACCATTGAAGTACCCTTTCTCACTCGATCGATCTCTGGGCGCAGGCGTTCAGGTCCATGCCTGCCGTATTCCCTGCCAAAAACTCGTAATATCCCTGGGAAGCGATCATGGCCGCGTTGTCTCCGCACAGGGATCTCTCCGGCAGATACAGGGTCAAGCCCCGCTCTTTAGCCATCCGTTCCAATTCCCGCCGCAGCAGCCGGTTGGCGGAAACGCCTCCCGCAGCAGCCAACGTTTTGGCCCCTGTTTCCTGGACTGCCCGGAAGAAATTTTCCGTCAGGCAACCCACCACTGCTTTCCGGTAGGAAGCGCACAGGTCCGGAATGCTTACTTCCCGGCCTTTTTGCTTGGCATTGTTGAGCAGATTCAGCACAGCGGTTTTCAGCCCGGAGAAGCTGAAATCCAAAGGCGCCCCTTCCACCCGGGGATGGGGCAATTTATAGGCGTTCTCGTTTCCTTCCTCGGCGATCCGGTCCATTTCCACTCCGCCGGGATACGGAATCCCCATGGCACGGGCTGCCTTGTCAAAGGCTTCTCCCGCCGCATCGTCCCGGGTGCGGCCCAAGATCTTCAGCCGGGTATAGTCCTCCACCTGGACAATGTGGGAATGGCCTCCCGATACCACCAAGCACAAAACAGGCGGCTTCAAATCGGGATTGCTCAAATAATTGGAGGCGATATGGCCCCGGAGATGATGCACGGGAATCAACGGCAGGCCCGTGGAAAGGGACAAGCCCTTGGCGAAATTCACCCCCACCAACAGGGCGCCGATCAAACCGGGAGCATAGGTGACGGCAATGCCATCGATCTGGGAAAGGGTTTTCCCACCCTGTTCCAAGGCCTCTTTCACCACGCCCACAATGGCCTCGCTATGACGGCGGGAAGCGATTTCCGGCACCACGCCGCCGTAAATTTTATGCTCTTCCACCTGGGAAGCCACCACGGAAGAAAGGATCTTCCGGCCATCCTCCACCAGAGCGGCGGCAGTTTCATCGCAGGAACTTTCAATGCCCAGCAGAATCACGGCGTACCCCCCTTTTGAAAACGGTATGTGAGAATCAACGCATCCTCCGTGGGATCGGTGTAGAAATTCCGGCGCCGGCCTTCTTCCGCAAATCCCAGACCTGTGTACAGGCGCACCGCCACACGGTTGGACGGGCGCACTTCCAAGGAGATGAATTCCGCTTCACGGCGCTTGGCCTCCTCCATCAGTTCCCGCACAATGGAGCTGCCCACGCCCTTTTTCCGGTGATGGCCAAACACGGCAATATTGTCGATGTAGCACTCATGGTGAGAACAGTGCATTCCCCCATATCCCAGGACTTTTTCCTCGTCCACCGCCGTGATGAAATAGGCGTGAGGGTTGTGCACCTCGTCCTCCAAGGACTTCTGGCTCCAGGGGTGGGGAAAGCAAAGCTTCTCCAGCTCTGCCAAGATCCCGCAGTGCTCTTTTTGCATCTTGATCAATTCCATACGTTTTTTCTCGTTTCCTTTCCTTGCTTCGCAGCAATACACAACAAAGCTATTATAAACTCCAAGGCCGCAAAACTCAAGCGCAGGGGCCAATTTTCTGCCTTTCTTCCCCCATTTTCCCTGGAAAACCGGCGGTTTCTCTCCCGTTATCCCCCACAAAACGTGCAAAACGAAAAACGTCAAGGCCTGCCCGGACGAAGGGGCAAAGTCTTGACGCTTTTTTGTTTTTGCTATTTACTCCCCTGCTTTTTCTGAGGGAAGGGGCTGGCCGTTCCCCTGGGGTACAGGCGCTGTATCGTCAAACACCAGAAGCCGGGTGACAAAGTCATTGTAAAAAATCTCCAACTGGCTTTCCAATTTGTCCCTGCATTCCCGGTACACGTCCAAATCCTGACCGTAAGGGTCGGCAATATACTTGGGTATGTAAATTTTTGTCTGGGGCACGCCTGCCTGGGCCAAGATGTAGCCATGGGTCTTGGACATGGGGAAATACAAGTCCCACACGGGAAGTTCTTCTCCGGTGATCCTTCTGGCGGTATGCTGGGAAATATCCACGCCGATCTCCCGGCAAGCCAGCACCGCATTTTCCGAAACAGGCGCTCCCTCCACTGCGGACAACCCTGCGCTTTGGCAGAGCACCTTTTCCTCCATGTCACGTTCCTGCATCATCTTGCGGAAGATCCCCTCCGCCATGGGGCTGCGGCAGGTGTTCCCTGTGCAGACAAATAGAATTTTCACACTGTCCATCCTTTCTATAACACCATCCGGACCTGTTGGGCCCGGCCTTATTGTTTTTGATACACCAGGAAATCAAACGCGATCTCCGTGGAAAAGCCGTGGGTCTCCCCAAGGCGCTTGCCGCCTTCCACCCCGGTTTTCCAATAATAGGGGGTCATGGAAAACAAGTCCATGGCCGTTTTCCCATCGGGGACCCAGATTTCTCCCCGCACGGCTGTCCGGTCCACAAACCGGAAACCCGGATACTCCGTTTCCCGATGGGGATTTTCATAGGGCTCCTGGTATAAGATCTCCTTGAGCCCGTACAGATGGCGCTCCCCCGGCACGGCATAGAGAAAATACCCGCCCGGCTTCACCACTCTGGCAAACTCCTGGGCTGCCAACGGCGAAAACACGTCGGTGAGCAGCTGGACGCTTTCTCCTTCCAGGGGGATGGCAAAATTGCTTGCCACTGCCCACTGAATCCCCTTATACTTCCCCGCGGCGGCCTTTACCGCCAATTTGGAAATGTCAAATCCACAAACGTCCGCCTGGGGCAAGGCTGTTTCCAACCCTGCGGTGTAATACCCTTCTCCGCAGCCGGCGTCACACAGAGTCAGCCCCTCCCCCTGGGGAGCATTTAAAGCAGCGGCACACTGGGAAGCCAAACGGCAAAGTTCTTCCCGGAAAGGGGCATAATACCCCGCCTCCAGAAACCGGCGGCGGCTCTCCACCATTTCTCGGCTATCCCCCGGCAATTTGGAGTGCATCTTATTCACGGGCAGCAGATGCACATACCCCTGCCGGGCCACGTCAAAGCTGTGGCCTTTCTCACACACTGCCTGATGCTCCCTGGGGGAAAGCTTTCCACCGCAGAGAGGGCAGCGAAAAATCCACTCTTTCATGGCTCAGCCCTTCGCGTCGTACCAAGTGTGGCCGGAGCCCGCTTCCGCCACCATGGGAACCGACAGATTGACGGCCCCTTCCATCTCCTGGGTAAGGATCTCCTTGACCTGATCCCGTTCTTCCGGGGGACACTCCACGATCAGTTCGTCGTGGACCTGAAGGATCAATTTTGCCTTCAGGCCTTCCCGTTCCAACCGGTCGCTGACCCGGATCATGGCGATCTTGATAATGTCCGCCGCCGTACCCTGGATGGGCATATTCCGGGCCACCCGTTCCCCGAACGCACGCATATTGAAATTGCCGCTTTTCAGCTCCGGCAAATACCGCCGGCGGCCGAACAGAGTCTCCACATAGCCTTTTTCCTTGGCCTCTTCCACCACGCGCTTCATATAGGCGTCCACACCGGAATAGTTCCGCAGGTACTCTTTGATATACTCGTCCGCTTCCTTCCGGGAAACGCCAATATCTTTTGACAGGGAAAAAGCCCCAATGCCATACACGATGCCGAAATTCACCGCCTTGGCTTTGGAACGCATTTCGCTGGTGACCATCTCCTGGGGCATGTTGAACACTCTGGCAGCTGTGGACGAGTGGATGTCCCGGCCCTCCCGGAAATCCTCCTGCATGGCCTTGTCATCCGCCACATGCGCCAGCACCCGCAGTTCGATCTGGGAATAGTCCGCGTCCACCAGCAGGTTGCCGTCCGCCCCTGCGAAAAATTTCCGCAGCTCCCGGCCAATGGCCGTGCGCACCGGGATATTTTGCAAATTGGGCTCCGTGCTGGAGATCCGCCCGGTGCGGGTCTCCGTCTGGTTGAAGCTGGAATGAATCCGTCCATCCGGCCCCACCACTTTCAGCAGTCCGTCGCAATAGGTGGATTTCAGTTTGGCCACTGTCCGATAGCGAAGCACTTCGTCCACCACAGGATGCAGGTAACGCACTTCTTCCAGCACGTCCGCGTTGGTGGACCAACCGCTTTTTGTCTTTTTCCCGTGGGGCAGGCCCAGCTTGTCAAACAGCGCTTCTCCCAACTGCTTGGGGGAATTGATGTTGAATTCGTACCCCACCTGCTCGATGATGGAATCGTGCAGTGCCTGGACCTGGGTCTCCAGTTCTTCCCCATAGGCCCGGATGCTGTCCTTATCCACGTAAAACCCGATGTGCTCCATCTGGGCCAGCACAAAGGAAAGGGGAATCTCGATGTTGGAAAGCAGCTCCTGCTGGCCGTTTTCCCCAATGGCCTTGGCCAAAGCTTCCGACAGCCCGGGCATTGCCGCCCCGGCGTTCAATTCCGGTTCTTCGAAATCCGGCAAAGCCACGCCGTACTCTGCCGCCAGCCGGTCCACCCCATACCCGGAAGCGGAGGGATTCAGCAGATATCCGGCCAGTGCCGTATCCATCTGCACATTTTCCATTTTGCAGCCCAAGGAAAGTGCCTTCCGCTGCAAAAGCTTCCCGTCGTGGGTATACTTTTTGATCCGGTCATTTTTGAAAAACGCCCGGAGAAACGCGTCGTCGGGCTTTACCCGGTGGAGTTCCCCACCATGGGAAAAGACCAGGCTCACAAGCTCCCCCTTCTCCCACTGGGCGTAGAAATAGGCTTCCCCTTTGTCCTCCAACTGGGGCAGCAAGGGGGCGCCGTCCTCATACTCCCGCACAGGAGGACGCTCTCCCGCGGCAGCCGTTTCCTGGGTGGACTGGCTGCCGGAAAGCCCGAACTTTTCCAGCAGCGAGAAAAGTTCCAGCTTCACCATGGTCTCCGCCGCCTTTTGGGGGTCTCCCGCCCCTTTCACATAGTGGGAAAGCTCCGTATCGATGGGGGCATCCCGGCGGATGGTGCCCAGATCATAGCTCAAAAAGGCATTGTCCTTGGATTTTTCCAGTTTGGCCTTCATGGCGGGCTTGATCTCCAGCTCATCCAGGTGGTCGTAAATATACTGGACGCTGCCGAATTTCTGGATCAATTCTCCCGCGCCCTTGGGGCCGATTCCCGCCACGCCGGGGATACAGTCGGAGGAATCCCCCTGGATGGCTTTCAAGTCGATCATCTGATGGGGAGTAACCCCGTATTCCTCCCGCAGCTTGTCCTCGTCATACACGGTGACCTGAGGCTGGCCAAACTTGGTGGTGGCCAAACGCACGGTGGTCTGGGGGGAAACCAGCTGCAAACTGTCCCGGTCGCCGGTGGCGATCAGGCAGGCAGAGCCGTCTTTCTCGCAAGCGGCAGCCAGGGTGCCCAGAATGTCGTCCGCTTCCCAGCCTTCACAGGAAACGATCTGATACCCCAAATCGGTGAGCAGACCCTGCAACACAGGCAGCTGCTGGGCCAGCTCCTGGGGCATGCCTTTCCGGTTAGCCTTGTAGCCCGCATATGCCTTATGCCGGAAGGTGGGGGCCTTCCGGTCAAACGCAATGGCCACCCCGTCCGGTCCCGTTTCGTCCAAAAGCTTTTTCAGCATGGTGAGAAACCCGTAAATGCCGTTGGTATATTCCCCAGATTTGGTGGTGAGCAGCTTGATCCCGTAAAATGCCCGGTTCAAAATGCTGTTTCCGTCCAATACTAAGAGTTTCATAGGTTGGCGCTCCTTTTCCATAATTCAGCCGTCCTGCTTATTCTTCCTCCTGCGCCGCGGCATACACGTCCCGCAAAAGCAGATCCAAATCTTCCAGGGTGGAAAGTTCCCCGGCACGGCGGCGGAATTCTGCCGCTCTCCGTATCCCGTGGAGATACCATCCCACATGTTTTCTGGCCTCCCGCATGGCCCGTCCCTCGCCCTTTAATTGGCACAGGGCGTCCATATGGCGCTTGATGACCAAGATCCGCTCTGCGATGCCAGGTCCCGGCAAAATGGTGCAGGAATCCCGCAAATAGGCGTTGATCTGCCGGAAGACCCACGGATTGCCCAAGGCGCCCCGGCCCACCATCACCATATCGCAGCCGGTATGGTCCAGCAGCTTGCATGCGGACTGAGCGTCCACCACGTCGCCGTTTCCAATGACGGGAATGCTCACCGCCTGTTTCACGGCTGCGATCACGTCCCAATCCGCGTGGCCCATATACATCTGGTTGCGGGTGCGCCCGTGGACGCACACAGCGGCAGCGCCGGCTTCCTCGCAGGCCTTGGCCACTTCCACGGCGTTGATGTGTTCTTCGTCCCAGCCTGCCCGAATCTTTACGGTGACAGGCAGGTCCGTATTCCGTTTCACTGCCGCCACAATGGCCCCACACCGGCTGGGGTCCTTCATCAGAGCGCTGCCAGCGCCGTTTCCAGCCACTTTTGGCACAGGGCAGCCCATATTGATGTCGATCCCGTCGGGATGAAAAGCTTCCGCTTTTTTGGCAGCCAGGCCGAAATCAAAGGGGTCGCTGCCAAAAAGTTGGAGAAACACCGGGTGCTCGTCCTGGGAAGTGTCCGCCAACTGGGCGGTTTTCTGGTAATTGTATTGGATCGCCCGGGCGCTGACCATTTCGGTGACCGTATAAGCCGCGCCAAAACTGGCGCAAAGCTTGCGGTAGGCAGCGTCGGTGACCCCGGCCATGGGAGCCAACGCTGCCCGGCCGGTGATTTGTAGATTGCCGATATTCATAGATCTATCCTTTACAAAATGATGGAGGCGAGAATGGGAGAAGTCCCAGTTCGTCCCATTTATTTTAATACTTTTGAGAACACCATTTGTGACGATTCCGAAAACTTTAATCCCGCTTCCCGGGTGTAGTCCTGCTCCTCAATGGTCAGCCCGTAGGACGGCAGGAATTCTTTCATAAAATAATCCGCTTCCGGAAGCTTCATGTCCTGAATGGCCTGAGTGATGGTCTGCTCCGCCTTGGAGAAATCCCGGTTGCCGCTTTTACGCTCTTCCATACACTTGATCACTGCCGAAATCCGGTCCGCAGCCTTGACCAAGGGTTTCAGCTCTTCGTCCGTTGGGCCGCTCATGGTCATGATCCCCCGGTACTCGTCCCGCAGATCTTCCGGCAGCATGGAAACCAAGTGTTCCACCGCCATGTCCTCCACTTCTGCATAGGCTTTTCGGATCTCCTCCGAATGGTACTTCACAGGCGTGGGCATGTCCCCGGTGATGATCTCCGAGGCGTCGTGCAGCACTGCCAGCATGGCGGCCCGCTGGGCATCATACTGCTTGCCGAATTTCCGGTTGCCGATGGTGGCCAGGGCATGGGCCACCAAAGCCACTTCCAAGCTGTGCTCGCAAATATTCTCGCTGCGGGTATTGTGCATCAGCCCCCAGCGGTTGATGTATTTCATTCGGGAAAGCATGGCAAAAAATGGATACATTCCGTTTCCCCCGTTCTCAAAGCATTCTTTGCACCCCTTGGGGCGCTTTTCCATTATACAATATTTTAAAAGCTTTTTGTTACAAAATTGAAATCTTTTTCTGGCATCTTTCCCCAGCCATTGCTCAAAACGCCAAAAAAAGCTTTTACCCCCTGGGAATCTGTGCTATAATGTCCCCAAAGACATCGGGCTTGTTCGGGCGGGCGCTTGCCCCGCCCTTTCCTATCATTTTCCAGGAGGTACACTCTCTTATGGCATCTGTCAATGAAACGAAGAAGAAGAGCTTCCGGGACAACTACTTCCTCAAAGCCTTTTTCCTGGGCTTAGGGCTCTCCTTCCTGGTGTTCATCCCCTTTATTGTGGTAGATGGCGGCCGCTTCCTCTTTTACGGAGATTTCAATGTCCAGCAGGTACCGTTTTACCGCCTGGCCCACGACGCTGTGCGTTCCGGAAACCTGGGCTGGAACCACCTTACCGACCTGGGCGTGAACTTCATCGGCTCTTACAGCTTTTACCTGTTGGGAAGCCCCTTTTTCTGGCTGACCATCCCCTTCCCCTCGGAATGGCTGCAATATCTCATGGGGCCGCTGCTGATTTTAAAATTCGCCTGCGCCACCCTGACGGGATACATCTACATCCACCGCTACACAAAAAACCGGGATTCGGCATTGATTGCCGGTGTGCTGTACGCTTTTTCCGGGTTTTCCGTCTACAACATTTTCTTCAACCATTTTCACGAAGCCATTGTGTTCTTCCCCCTGCTGCTGGCAGCCCTGGATGAATACATGGCCACCCGCCGCCGTGGGATCTTCGCCTTGGCGGTGTTCGCTTGCTGTGTGGTGAACTACTACTTCTTTGTAGGACAAGTCACCTTCACCTTGATCTACTTTTTCCTGCGGCTCATCTGCAAAAGCTGGCGGATCAACGTGAAAGATTTCCTGCTGCTGGCTCTGGAAGCCGTACTGGGCGTAGGGCTTGCCTGCACACTGCTGGTACCCTCGGTGCTGACCGTACTGCAAAATTACCGCACCACCGAATACATCAACGGGTGGAACGCAGTGCTTTACAACCAGGTGCAGCGGTATCTCCACATTCTCACCTGCTTCTTCTTCCCGCCGGATCTGCCTGCCCGGCCCAACTTTACGCCGGATTCCAGCTCCAAATGGTCGTCGCTGGGCGCCTGGCTGCCCTTGTTCGGCATGACCGGCGTGATCGGCTGGCTGCAAATGCGCCGGAAACACTGGCTGAAAAAATTCATCTGGATCTTGTTCCTGATGGCATTGGTGCCCTTCCTCAACTCCGCGTTCCAGATGATGAACAGCGCTTTCTATGCCCGGTGGTACTACATGCTGACCCTGATGATGGCCATGGCCACCGTGCTGGCACTGGAAAACGACCGGGTCAACTGGAAGCGCTCTATCAAATGGACAACGGTCATCACTGTGGCCATTGCCGTGGTCATTGGATTCATGCCCACCTCGGAAACGGTGGATGGCGTGAAGTCCTTCACCTTTGGTCTGGAAGATTACCCCACCCGTTTTTGGAGCTATGTGGCCATTTCCCTGGTATCCCTGGGAGCCGTGGTATACCTGTTCTGCTTCTGCCGGAAAAACAAGAAGGTCTTTTTCCGCTCCACCTTGGTGGCGGTTTCCATCATTTCGGTATTTTACTCCATTTTCTTCATTGCCCTGGGCAAGACTCAATCGGAATACACTTGGGACCACCTGATCCCCTATTCCTTAAACGGCGGAAAAAATGTGGATCTCCCCGATCTGCAGGAAAGCCGTTCCGATTTCTACGAATCCTTGGACAACGCCGCCATGTTCTGGGAGATTCCTTCCATTCAGGCGTTCCACAGCGTGGTGCCCGGCTCCATTATGGAATTTTACGATTCCATCGGCGTGCCTCGGGATGTGGCCTCCCGGCCCACCACCGATCACTACGCTATTCGGGGTCTTTTAAGTGTCCACTGGCTGTTTGACGATGACCACGACGACCAATACTTTGCAGGGGAGGATTCTTCCAATCCTGCCATGCCCGGTTTTGCCTATTACGGCAACTCCAACGGATTTGACATTTGGGAAAATCTCTACTACATCCCCATGGGCTTTTCCTATGACTATTACATCACCCGGAGCGAGTACGACGCTCTGAGCGAAGGCAGCGAAAACGCCATTGGTGACCGGGAACTGGCCATGCTCCGGGCAGTGGTCATCGAGGACGACCGTGCCCAATACTACGATGGGATCTTGGAACACCTGCCGGAAGATATGCGCACGTTCAACGAAGAAAATTATTTGACGGATTGCCAAGACCGGGCCGCAAGGTCCTGTTCCTCGTTCCAGTACACCAACACCGGTTTCACCGCCGAATTGGATTCCGACCGGCAGCAGATCATCTTCTTCAGCGTGCCCTATGAAAGCGGATGGAGCGCCACCGTCAACGGAGAAACCGTGCCCATCGAAAAAGTGAATGTGGGCTTTATGGCGGTCACCGTTCCGGAAGGCGAAGACGTGGTGATCGAGTTCACTTACCACACTCCCGGGTTGACCTTGGGCTTTATCATCACCTTGGTGTCTCTGGCGGTGCTGGTGGCTTATCTGATGCTGATGAACCGTGTCCCCTCCCGGACCGCTCCGGTTAAAACCATCAGCTTGCTGCGGGTGGGAAAATTCTCCCAGTACACCAAATCCCGTCACGTTTCTTTCCGCCGGCCAGGGGCCCTGATTCCTCACGTCCCTCGCCAGGCGGTAGTTCCGGAGGATTCCGATTCTCAGGAAGGATCCCCGTCCAGCGAGGCTCCTCCTTCCGCTGAGGAATCCTCCACCCAAGAGCCTGCCCCCGCTAAGGAGGAAGCTCCTCAGGAGGAACCGTCCTCACAAAACAGTTCCTCCCAAAACAGTCCTGAATAAAGGAGAAACACTATGGAACCCACTGTGTATTTTGTCATTCCCTGCTACAACGAAGAGGCGGTCCTTCCCGAAACCTGTCACCGGCTTACAGAAAAGCTGGAATCTATGCTTGGGAAGAAACTGATCGGCAAAGAAAGCCGAATCCTCTTTGTAGACGATGGAAGCAAGGACAAAACCTGGGAACTGATTGCCCAATACAACCGTGAAAACCCCTGGGTAGAAGGGGTCAAACTGGCCCACAACCGCGGGCACCAAAACGCACTGCTCTGCGGGTTGATGACTGCCATGCCCCAGTGCGACGCCGCCATCAGCATGGACGCGGACTTGCAGGACGACATTGACGCTCTGGATCAATTTGTGACCAAATTCCAGGATGGCTGCGACGTGGTGTACGGTGTGCGGAACAAACGCGACACGGACACCTGGTTCAAGCGGACCACTGCCGAGGGCTTCTACAAAGTGATGAAACTGCTGGGCGTGGACGTGGTCTTTAACCATGCCGATTACCGCCTGATGAGCAAGCGAGCGCTGGAAGGGCTTTCCGAATACAAGGAGGTCAACTTGTTCCTCCGGGGCATTGTTCCCCTGATCGGCTACCGCAGCGACTACGTATACTACGACCGCCACGAGCGCTTTGCCGGGGAGAGCAAATATCCCTTAAAGAAAATGCTCTCCTTTGCTCTGGACGGCATCACCAGTTTCAGCGTCAAGCCCTTGAAGCTGATTTCCAATCTGG
>ENA-UOJL01001746-UOJL01001746.1-human-gut-metagenome-genome-assembly--contig:-P47-NODE-1746-length-20952-cov-84.626645_pt1 | contig 20952 bp, 19 predicted proteins | sample MGYA00242347_ERZ723894 | MGnify/ENA metagenome assembly ERZ723894
TCCCTTGACCCTGCAAGGGGCAATTGCCCCTTGACCCCTTTTCGCGATTGAGTTGCTCGCGCTTTCATGCTCCTTCCGCGTGCAGCTTTTGGTGCTTCGCCTAAGCCCTTGTTTGCCCCCCAACTTTCCGTGAAGAACCGACATTTCTTGGCGCACTTGCCAAAGAAGCCCCCTCACCAATCCTGTTGATGAGAGGGGGATGATTATGCGTTTGTGCTGTTCTCTTGTGCCGCTTTTGCTTCCGGAATTGTCGTGTCCTTCGGCACAGTGCCGGAGAACACCGTTTCCTGCGCGTCGCTTGTGACCTGAATGTCGCCGCCGTAGTGCCGCAGCGTCTCCCGGACAATGAACAGCCCCATGCCATGGCCGTCGGACTTTGTCGTCACGCCCGGCTCAAAAATGCGCTGCTGGTCGTCGGGCGGAATCGGCGTGCCCGTGTTCGCAACGGAAAAGACGTACTCCTTGAGGTTCTCGGTCAAGGTAATGGTCAGGTGCTTTTTCCCATTGGGCAAATCCGCCATGGCATCAATGGCGTTGTCAATCAGGTTTGACAGCACCTTGCACATCTCCCAGCCGGAAATAGGCAGTTCCTTCCATGTGGACGTAATGTTCAGCGTCACCTGCACGCCCGCCTTTTCGCACGCGGCAAGTTTCACCTGCAAGAGCGCGTTAATCGGCGCGCTGGCGGTTTTCAGCACGCGGCTGACAGCGGTGATGCGCCCGTACACCTTCTCGATGTAGCTGTTCGCCTCGCCGTACTCCTCCATTTCCATCAAGCTGTACACCACCTGCAGGTGGTTGAGGAAGTCATGTCGCTGGGCGCGGAGGGTGTTGTTCAGTTTTTCCATGGCGTCGATGGTGTCGTCCATCGCGTCCAGCTGGCTCAGCAGCCGCCGGGTGGACATGGCCTCGCGGATGTCCATCACCGCGCCCCAGATAATCACCGCCGCCGCAACGCCGACAAGCAGCCGCACCATGCGCGGGCTGAAGTCGTACTGCGGCGAGATTACCACCAGCGTCATCACGCCCAGAATCAGCAAAATCTCCAGACTGTTGATGATGATGGCGTAGTTCGTCGCCTTCTTGACGGAAATATTCTCCTGAAACCGCGTCAAACGCTTCATTTGCGTCCCTCCCGGATTTCCTGATTCTTCCGAATTGTCGCCTCATGCCCCATGTCCGATGGGAAATAGTACTTTTTCCCCTGCAATTCCACGGGCATATAATTCTGGCGGACGTAGTGTCCGGGATAGTCGTGCGGATACTTGTAGCCGTCGCCGCTGCCAATTCGGTCGTGCCCGGCGTAGTGCGTGTCGCGCAGGTGGACGGGCACAGCGCCGTAACCGCCCTTTTCCGCGTCCGCCATCGCCGCATCGACCGCGGCGCACACGCTGTTGCTCTTCGGGCTTTCGCAGATGGCGATAATCGCCTGTGCGAGCGGTAGGCGCGCTTCCGGCATTCCAACGAATTCCACCGCGCGCGCCGCGGCTTCCGCTTGCAGCATCGCAATCGGATTCGCCAGCCCAACATCCTCGCTGGCATGGGCAATAATCCGCCGCGTAATGAGTTTAGGGTCAACGCCGGCATAAATCAGCCGTGCGAACCACGCCAGCGCCGCGTCACTGTCCGAGCCGCGCAGGGACTTGCAGAACGCGCTGAGCATGTCATAATACAAACTTTCGTCACAGCGAATCATGGGCTTCTGGATGGATTCCTCCGCAACGGCAAGGGTAATGTGGATGATGCCCTGTGCGTCGGCGGGTGTCGTAAGCACAGCAAGCTCTACCGCACCGAGCGCTGCGCGGGTATCACCGCCCGCGATTCGCGCAATATGGCGCAGCGCATCGTCATCGGCGGTGATTTTCATCTGCCCATAGCCTCGCTCCGGGTCATCGATGGCGCGGCGCATGGCGGTCAGCACATCCCGTTCCGTCAGCGGTTCAAACTGGAATACGCGGCAGCGGCTGACGATAGCGGGCGTCATGGACACCATCGGGTTTTCCGTCGTCGAGCCGATAAAGCGGATGATACCCCGCTCAATGGCGGGTAGGATGCTGTCGCTCTGCGCCTTTGACCAGCGGTGGCATTCATCCAGCAGCAGATATGTGGACTGCCCGTAAGCGCGGCGCTCCTGCGCGTCGGAAATGACCTTGCGCACGTCCGCCACGCCGCTGGTGACAGCGTTGAGCTGCACAAACGCGGACTTGGTGCTATTGGCGATAATCGACGCGAGGGTCGTTTTGCCGCAGCCGGGCGGCCCGAAGAAGATGGAGGAAGTCAGCCGATCCGCCTCAATCGCGCGGCGCAGCAGCCGCCCTTCCCCCAGCAGATGACGCTGCCCGATAAACTCCGCGAGCGTCCGCGGGCGCATCCGATCCGCCAGCGGCGCCTCCTGTCCGGAAAAAAGATCCGTCATTGTTTCACCTCAACAACAAATACGCTCCCGCTCCCAGCAGCAGCAACTGCACCACCAGCAGAATCGGGAAGCCATAGCGAAAATACCAATGCTTCGTTTTATGATGGAAGCAGAACATCCCCAGTGTTCCTCCGAGGCTGCCGAACAGCACCACCGGCAGAAACAGCGTCCTTTCCGCAATCCGCCACGCCCCGCGTTTGGCGCGCCGCTTATCTATCCCCATGAGCGAAAACGCGAGGGTATTGACCGCCAGCAGGTACACCCAAATCAGATTCAACAACCAATTCTCCATAATTACAACCTCCCCAGAGGCTCTGCCTCTGGACTCCGCAAGGGAGTTCCTCCCTTGACCCTTTCGCGCGATTGGGTTGAGCTTTTTCTCCATACTGCTTCCGCGTGTTTATGCAGGGATTTCGCGCCTGCGGGCGCGACCAGAGGGCTTTGCGGGCGCCCTCTGGACTGCTTCGCGTCCCCACTGAAGTTTGTTGAGTGGTATCACAGCTGATTTCAGTTAGTGTGCCTTTCTGCCACCAAGCAACGGTACACCATTCGTTCCCCAAACTGCAATACAAGCCCAGAAACATGAGAGGGTGCATCCGAAGGTTTCCAAAGGGCGCTCACAGACTTCGTCTGTTTCCACTGTCCTTTGGTCGCCTCCGCAGACGCGATTCCCCCTGCGTGAAAGCAATCAATTTCAATAGAAAAATCAAGCCAGAACACGCACACCGATGGATTCCGTCAGGGGACAAACTTCCCCTGCGCCACCGCCGTGATTCCCCCGTGTGCCGCGCTGTACACCCACCGATGTGCCCCGCGCAGCGCCAGTTCCGCGTGGCATAGCGCAATGCCGCCGTCCAGCAGCGCACGGTCGCTGATGGTCAGCGCAAACGCTCCGGGCAGCGCTTCCATCCGCCACGGCTGCATATTCATTGCCGACGGCGCGATTTGCACCAGCTTCGCCGCATCCAGCATCATGCCATCCGCGGGAACGGCGTTCATCAGCTTGTCGAGCGGCTTCCGGCGGCGATTCTCCGGCGCTTGAAGCGGCTTCTCCGGCACACCGACCGCAATCACCGCGAGTGCCGTTTCGTTCTCCTGCATCGGCAGGCGAATCTGCTTGCGGCGGTATGTGCCGCTCACCCAGCACGTCCCCAGTCCCAGCGCCGTCGCTTCCAGCACGAACGCTTCGCCCAGAATCCCGGCATTCACGCGGCAGAGCGCTTCCGTCCCGCAGGCGATGACCACAGCCGCCATTTTGCAGTCCGTGATGCGCCCCATGCCCAGAATCGTGCCGGTAAACAGCGATTCGTCCACCGGTGTCAGCACCAGGCGCGCACCGGGCAGCGCACACCGCCCGACGACGTAGGACAGCGCCGCGAACGCCGCCGTGTCGGGCGCACCCGCAAAGCTCCGGCAGGATGTGCGCACCAATGCCGCTTGACGCAGTTTCTCCTTCTGCATGGGCGAAAAGAGCGTCTCCAACGTCGTCATTTCCCCACCTCCAATGGTGTCGGGCGCAGATGGCGGCAGACCTCGCCCACGCGCTCATGCAGCACCAAATCCGCCTGATTGTCCAGCGGGGTTGCATCGCGGTTGATAAGAACGATGTGCCGCCCGCGGAAGAACCGCAGCAGCGCCGCCGCCGGATACACCGTCAGGCTTGTTCCTGCGACGATAAGCAGTTCCGCCTGCTGCAATTGGCGCACCGCCGCGCGAACCGTCGCATCATCAAGCCCTTCCTCGTACAGCACAACGTCCGGCTTGATGATGCCGCCGCAGGGGCATTTCGGCACGCCTTCACTGTCCCGGATGTACTCCGGCGGAAAAAAGCGCGCACACTTCAGGCAATAATTCCGGTGGATGCTGCCGTGCAGTTCCAGCACCGTTTTGCTGCCTGCCTTCTGGTGCAAGCCGTCGATATTCTGCGTGATGACCGCCGTCAAACGTCCGCCGGCTTCCAGCTGCGCCAGAAAGCGATGCGCGTCGTTCGGCTGCGCGTCCAAGGGGAGCATTTTCGCGCGGTAGAAGCGGTAAAACTCCTCCGGATGGCGCGCAAAAAAGGTGTGGGACAGAATTTCCTCTGGCGGATAGGCGAACTGCTGATGATACAGTCCGTCCTGCGAGCGGAAATCGGGAATGCCGCTCTCCGTCGAAACACCCGCGCCGCCGAAAAACACGATGCGGCGGCTCTCATCAATCCACTGCTGCAATTCTTCGTACATCGTTGGGGGCACCCCTCTCTTGTTTTGTTTCCTATGCCATTTGCAATCAATTCCATTTGGGTTTCGCCTCTGGGGAGGCGACAAGGGGGCTGAAATCTTCCAGACGCGCAAGGGCACCAAGGAAATCATCCGTCAGTTCCAGCATTTCGCCGAGTTCATCCAGCAGCTTCGCGGCTTTTCGCCAACCGCTGGCGCTGCACAAGCTACGCCGTAATTCCCTGATGCGACAAATAATGGCGGTCGTCCAGAAAGCTCGCATAGTTCAGCGCCGTCATCGCGCGGCGATTCGTGTCCTGCATATCCATCGTTGGCATAGCAAGCTCCTTTGGTCGCAGCAGGAAAGTAACCATTTTCAGTATAGCACACCCCGCCGCGTCATGCAAGACAAACGGGCAAGAAATCGCTGTTTGTCGCGGCTAATCATCTTCCTCTTCACATCAGAAAGGAAATATGCTATAATATAATCGGTAGATTCTTCACAATCGAAGGAGGCATACGATGGATGTCAAGAAGCTGCTTGCTGATGTAACGGCGCTGCCGGGTGTCAGCGGGCATGAGGCGCAGGTCAGCGCGTACTTTGCCGAACAATTCCGTCCGCTGGTGGACGAGGTGACGGTGGACGCGATGTACAGCGTGATTGCGCACAAAAAGGGCAAAGGTCCGAAAATTATGCTGTGCGCCCATCTGGACGAAATTGCCCTGATGGTAACGCATATTGAGGATGACGGCAGCCTGCGCTTGGGCAATGTCGGCGGGGTTGACCCGCGCATTCTCCCTGCGAGCCGCGTGTGGGTGCATGGGCGCGAGAAGCTGTTCGGCACCATCGGCGCGCTGCCGCCGCACCTGATGAGCGCCGCCGACCGCGCGAACAACTACACGCTGGACAACCTGCATGTGGACATTGGCATGAGCGCCGAACGCGCGAAGGAACTCGTCCGCATCGGCGATTTGGTAACCTTCGACGGGCCTGCCCGCGAATTGCTCAACGATCAGTTCTCATCGAAAACGCTGGATGACCGCTCCTGCGTGGCGATTCTGCTGCGCGCGGCGGAAATGCTGCAAAAGCTGGTCTGCGACGCGGATGTGTATTTCGTCTGCTCGTCGCAGGAGGAAGTCGGCGGGCGCGGCGCAATGACCTCCGCTTTCGCGATTGACCCGGATTTGTCTGTCGTGCTGGACGTCGATTTTGCTGAAACGCCGACTTGTCCGCCGCGCTCTGCCCTGCCGATTGACGCCATGATTGTTACGCACGGGCCGTTTGTGCAGCCGAAGCTCAATCAGCGGCTCATCGACTGCGCGAAAAAGCACCATGTGAAGCTGAACGCGAACGTCGCCAGCCGCTCCACCGGCACGGACGCGGACGAAATCGGCTTGTCCCGCGCGGGTGTGCCGAGCGTGCTGCTCAGCCTGCCGGAGAAGTACATGCACACGTCGGTGGAAACGATTGACCTGAACACGCTGGAAGAGGGCGCGCGTCTGCTGGCGAATTTCGTCGCGGAACTCGACGAAAGCTGGGAGGATGACCTATGGATTTGAAGACACTGACGGAAATCAACGCTCCCTCCGGGCATGAGCAGGCGATTCGCCGCTTTCTGCTGGATGAGCTGAAAAAGCTTGGCTTTGCGCCCGTCCTCGACCGCATGGGCAACGTCGTTGTCGTGAAGGAAGGCACGGGCGACGCGCCCCGCAAGCGCGTGATGGTCAGCGCGCATATGGACGAAGTGGGGCTGATTGTCACCTCCGCCACGGAGGATGGCTACCTGCGCATTGCCGCGGCAGGCGGCATCGACCCGCGCGTGCTGGTTTCCAAGCGCGTCACCGTCGGGGACGACAAGCTGCCCGGTGTCATCGGCGCTGTGCCGATTCACCTGCAATCCGCCGCCGAGCGCAAGCATGTGCTTTCGATGGACGAGCTGCTGGTGGACATTGGCGCGAAGAGCAAGGACGAAGCCGAGTGCAAAGCCCCGATGGGGACGTACATCTCCTTCGATACGCCCTATGTGGAATACGGCGACGGCTTCGCGTGCGGCAAGGCATTCGACGACCGCGTCGGCTGTCTGTCGCTGCTGCGTTTGCTGCAAGAAGAACTGCCGGTTGACCTCGTGGCTTGCTTTGTGTCCGAAGAGGAAGTCGGCTGCCGCGGCGCGAAGGGGGCAGCGTTCCAGCAGGAACCCGACGTCGGCATTGTGCTGGAAGGCACAACGTGCAACGACCTCGGCGACGTACCGGAGACTGCGCACGTCTGCGAAGCCGGGCATGGCGTCGCGGTGTCGTTCATGGATGGCGCGTCAATTGCGAACCGAGCGCTGTTCCGCAAGGCGCTGGACGTGGCGAAGCAGGAGAACATTCCGCATCAGGTGAAGCACAGCGTATCCGGCGGCAACGACGGCGGCGCGATTCAGCGCGCGCGGGAGGGTGTGCCGGTGGTGGTGCTGAGCGTGCCGTGCCGGTATATTCACTCGCCGTCGTCGGTGGTGAAGCTGTCGGATGTGGAGAGCCAGTTTGCGCTGGTGAAGGCGCTGGTGAAGGCACTGTAACGCCGGGATTTCCCCTCTGCGGGCGCGACAAGGGGGCAACGAAAACAGACGAAGTCTGCGATCGCCCCCTTGACCCCTTCGCAGTGCACCACCATGTTACTGGATTTTTATCTGAATAAACACGCGCATACTGCATGGTAATGCGCACAACTCAATCGCGAAAATGGGTCAAGGGTCGAAGACCCTTGTGGGGTGCAGGGGCAACGCCCCTGCCGGAGTCCAGAGGCAGAGCCTCTGGCGCCTCCCCTATCAGTAAAGGAGAAGAATTATGTTGGAATTGTTGAAGAAGGTGCTCAAACCGGTCGCGCCGTCGGGACTGGAAGAGCCGGTGGCGGCGGTCATCCGGGAAGAGGTTGCGCCGTATGTGGACAGCATCGAGACGGATGCGCTGGGCAATCTGATTTGCGTGAAGAACGGCACGGAGGCGAATCCGGAGAAAATCATGCTGTCCGCGCACATGGATCATATCGGCTACATCGTCACGGGCATTGAGAAAGAGGGCTTCCTGCGCGTGACGAACGTCGGCGGCATCAGCCCGACCATGAGCCTGACGCGGCATGTGTCGTTCCCGAATGGCGTGCAGGGTGTTGTGGTGTCCGAAGTGAGCAAGGACACGGCGATGAAGGACTTGTTTGTGGACATCGGTGCGCAGGACAAGGCGGACGCCGAGACGATGGTGCGGGTTGGCGACGTGTGCGTGTACGCGAACGACTGCTTCCAGCTGGGGGCGAACCGCGTCGCAAGTCCCGCAATGGACGACCGCGCGGCGTGTGCGCTGCTGATTCGCTTCCTGCAAACCGTCGGCGCGACGAAGCAAACCATCATTGCCGTTTTCTCCGTGCAGGAGGAAGTCGGCTGCCGCGGCGCGAAGGTGGCGTCGTTCGCGAAAGCGCCGGACAAGGGCATCGCCATTGACGTGACCGCGTGGGGCGACACCCCCGGCACGAAGCAGCCGGACATCAAGCTCGGCGAGGGCATTGCCGTGAAGGTGATGGATCGCGGGAGCATCTCGAATCCGGATTTGCGGGAAGCGCTGCTGGCGGCAGGTGCGCAGGCGGGTGTGAAGACCCAGCGCGAGGTGCTGCCGTTCGGCGGGACGGATGCGTCCGCGATGCAGACCAGCCGCGGCGGGATTCCGGTGTGCACGCTGTCGATTCCGTGCCGGTATGTGCATTCGGCGTGCGAAGTGGTTGACCTTCGCGATGTCGAGGGTGGCGTTGCTCTGTTGAAGAAGTATTTTGAAGCGTAATTGCTTCTGAATCCGCAGGGGATTTCGCGTCTGCGGACGCGACGAGGGGGCAGTGAAAACAGACGAAGTCTGCGGTCGCCCCCTCGACCCCTTCGGCTTCGGCTCGTACCTGTTACTTGGTTTTTATCGCAGCTTTTTTATTTTTGTATACCATTTTGTTGGAAGGGAGTTCCTTCATGACCGCATTCCTTGGCGTTTTGTATCTGCTTGTGTTTCTCGCGGCGGGGTGCACATGCGTGCGATTCCTGCTGCCGCGGAAGTCGCTGCTCACGCGCGTGTGGCTCGGTGTCAGCTTGGGGCTGCTGCTGATGATGTGGCTGCCGGCGCTGATTGCGTTCGCGGTGGATTTCACATGGACGGCGCATTTGCTGGCGCTGATTCCGCTGGCAGGGCTGACGGCGGGGTGCTTCTTTTTGCGCGACCCTTCGCCGGTGAAAAAGTGGGATGCGCGGGAAAAGCAGCTGGCCGGGCAGATGCTGATGGTCGTGCTGCCGCTGACGCTGCTGTCGGGGTATCTGCAATACACGCACTGCCTGCGCGTCGGAAGTGACGGCGGCTGGTGGGTCGGGCAGAGCACTTACGGCGATTTGCCGATGCACATGTCGTTCATCACGTCGCTGAAAAACGCTGCTTTTCCGCCGGATTACGCGCTCTTTCCCGGTCAGCGGCTGTCGTATCCCTTCCTGACGGACAGCCTGTCTACGTCGCTGTACCTAATGGGCTTCTCGCTGGAATGGGCGATTGTCGTGCCGGGTACATTGATGATGGCACTGTGCTTCACGGGCGTGATGGTGCTGGCGCGGGAGATGACCGCCGGGAAAAAGACGATTATCCTCGCGACGCTGCTGTTCTTCCTGAACGGAGGTCTGGGTTTCCTGTACAATTTCGACCTTGCGGGCGGCACTGTGAACAATCCGTTCAGCACGGTCATCGAGCGAATCCACGAAATTCTTGACGGGTACTATGCCACGCCGACGAATCAGCCCACGCCGTACAACCTGCGCTGGTCAAACGTGATTGCCGACCTGATGGTTCCGCAGCGGACGCTCCTCGGCGGGTGGTGCATGGCGCTGCCGTGCTTTTATCTGCTGTTTACATCCTTTGCGCCGGAAAAGCGCCCGGCGTTTGCGCAGCTGATTCGGCAAACAGGACTGCTGGCGGTCTGGGCAGGCGCGCTGCCGCTGATTCACACGCACTCGTTCCTCGCGCTGGGGCTTTGCTCGCTGGGCATGATGGTGTACGACCTGATTCACGACAAAGAGCGCTGGTCGCAATTGCAGTGGTATCTGGCGTATGGCGTAATCGCCGTGGTGCTGAGCGCGCCGCAGTTGATTTGCTTCACGTTCGAGCAGGTGTTCCAAGGCACGGGCAGTGGGAACAGCTTCCTGCAAATTTGGCTCAACTGGGTCAACGGGTATGAATCAAACGGTGAATTTGCGTTTCACGACCTGTACTTCTGGTTCTACCTGAAGAACATCGGTCTGCCGTTCCTGATGCTGATTCTGGCGCTGTTCGAGCGGAATCCGAAGCATCGACGGCTGTTCGCGGGTGCGCTGCCGATTATCCTTGCGGTGGAGCTGGTGCGCTTTCAGCCGAACATCTACGACAACAACAAGCTGATGTATCTGGCGTGGCTGCTTTGCTGCATGATAGTGGCGGACTGGTGCCGGGAGATCTGGCATCGGCTGAAAGGAATGCGCGGGCGCGGCGTGCTGGCGTTCGTGACGGCGATTGCGGTGTTCCTGTCCGCGGGGCTGACGCTCTGGCGCGAGTGCGTCAGCAACTATCAGGCGTTTTCCGCGTCGGCGGTGGAAGCGGGGGAATTTGCCCGCGACAACACGCCGGAGCATTCCACTTACATGACCGGGACGCAGCACCTGAACCCGATTGCGTCCATCGCCGGGCAGAACATCGTCTGCGGGCCGGATTTGTGGCTGTACTACCACGGGCTGGACACGAGTGAGCGCAAGATGGACATTGCGGCTTTCTACACTGACCCGGAGGAAAACCTCAACCTGCTGGAGAAGTACGACGTGGACTACATCTACGTCAGCAGCTACGAGCGGAGCAGCTATGCGGTGGATACGGATACGCTCGACCGCCTGTTCACGCGCGTATTCAGCAACTGGGAAGCGACGATTTACGCCGTGCATCCCTCATCGGAAACGGAGGACATGGGCAATGGAGCGTCTGCTGCGCTTCGCGGTGGAGCATGACCGGGTGATACGCCTGATGTTCATGCGGGATGGGCGGCTGTTTCAAGTCAATGCGCACATTGTGAGCTACGACGACAAGCAGGTGTCGTTCGTGACGACCCGTTCGCCGCGGACGCAGGTCATCAGCCGCGAGGAGCTGCTTGCGGTGGATTTCCGCCGCGGGGATGATGGGCAAACTGTGTAATCCTGTGGCGCAGGATTGCATTCGGCGCAGGGGGTTCGCCTCTGCGGAGGCGACCAAAGGGCAATGAAAACAGACGAACGTCTGCGATCACCCTTTGGAAACCTTCGGTGCGCACTCCCATGTTTCTTGAGCTTTACCGAAAGTTTTTAGTTAGTGTTCTTTGGGGTCATCAAAATAAAACAACTAACATAACCAAACTGTAACTTCCGAAGGCGGGCGAAGCAGTCCAGAGGGCGACCGCAAAGCCCTCTGGTCGCGCCCGCAGGCGCGAAACCCCTGCATCAAACAAAAACAAGTTGCTTATACATCATCACCAGCATACACCATGCTGAAAGCAAGGAAAGGAGCGAAGGATGGAGCAAGAGGAAAAGAAACCCACGACACTAACCGGCGTCGATTTGTCCCAGACAGCATCGCTGCTGCTTCCATGGACGCATGACCCGTGGGGCAAGCTGCGCCCGCCGCTGTCCGAGGAAGCGCTGTGCATGAGCGCCGAACTCGCCAGCGCCGCGTATGGCATGGCGATTGAGCCGTGGGTCGAAGCCGGCTGGCGCGACGTGACCATTCAGGTGGATGGCGAACTGACTGCCCTGCCGCCGAATAACCCGCTGAGCGCCGAGTGGCGGAAATACTGGGTGCGTGCGCGCCTGAAACCCGTCAGCGCGCTGGGACAGATGTTGGGTGCGCTGCGATTGAGCAGCAGCAATAACACCACCGGCAAGGCGGTCGTGATGCTCCATCCCGCGCTGGACGGGCGCTACGTCGTCGCGATTGGGTTCATGGGCACGGGTTCGCGCTTCTACGACTGGTTCAGCAATTTCCGCATGACAACGCAGGACGGGATGCACCGCGGCTTTCTGGAGCTCGCGCGGCAGTTCGAGGCGAATGAGGCGAAAATTTCCTTTCCGGAAACAGCGGAAGAGCTGGGGCTGGAAAAGCTCACCCTGCGCGACATTCTGCAGAACATGCGCAGCCCGAACAGCCGCTTCGTCCTCTGGGTCTGCGGACACAGCCAGGGCGCGGCAATGATGCAGGTGTACGCGCACCTGAAGATGAACGAGACGGGCATCTCCGCGCGCAACCTTATCGGCTACGGCTTCGCTTCCCCCACGGTGATGGCGGGCAAAGCGGTTCGCGACCCATCCGCCTATCCGCTGTATAACATCCTCAACAGCGACGACCTTGTCCCCCACTGCGGCGCGGCGGTGCACCTCGGCATGTGCCTGAAATATCAGGCGACGGAGAATCTGCGCAAAAGCTGCTACAACTGGAAGCGCGACGAGAAATCCGTGCAGGCACGGCTGGCAATTCGCCCCGTTCTCTGGAAGATGGTCGATACGCCGACGTGCATCATCGGCGGCATGGCGCTGCTGATGGCGCTGGGGCGCGTCAGCGGGGCGGACTTCCTCAAAATGCTGGGACTGGGCGGCTTCCTGCCGCTTGACCGCGCGCTGGAAAAGGCGGATGCGGAGGATTTTGTCCGCGGGCTGAACCAGAAGGCAGCGGCGGCATACGAGTCCGTGACCGGGCATCCGATTGACATGGGGCAGGTATCGGACGAGGCGAACGCCATGCAGCACGTTATCGACCACTTTGGGCTGCTTGCGTTCATCGACGCGGCAAAAGCGCTGATGACCTGCCCGCACTACATGATGGCGCATCCCGAAGAGGGGTACATCGGCACATATTTCTATATCGTCATGAACGGAATTCAGGATTTTGTGCCGTTCATCTGGCGTTCGGGCGATCCGCCGCGCCGCATGACGGTGGAGCAGCTGCCGCATGACATGGTGACACAGGACATGCCGGGGCTGTACAACCGCCGCCTGCAAAAACCCGATCGGCGCAAGCACCTGCCGATTACGCGGCGTGACCCGCGTCCGGGCGGCGACACGCGCCATCACCTGCCCCTGCTGACGGCAGGGACGGTGCAGCCGAACGAGAAAATCTACCCGGTAGAAGACATTGAACTGCGATAACCCACAATCATAAGAAAAGAGGCTTTTCCCATGTCCGATTACCGCATTGAAACCAAGTGTGTTCAGGCAGGCTACACGCCCGGCAACGGCGAGCCGCGCCAAATTCCGATTATCCAGTCCACCACCTTCAAATACGCCACGAGCGAGGACATGGGCAAGCTCTTTGACCTCGAAGCGTCCGGGTATTTCTATTCCCGCCTGCAAAACCCGACGTGCGACCACGTTGCGGCGAAAATCGCGGCGCTGGAGGGCGGCAGCGCAGCCATGCTGACCGGCTCCGGTCAGGCGGCGAACTTTATGGCGCTGTTCAATATCTGCGAGGCAGGCAGCCACATCGTCGCGTCGTCCTCCATCTACGGCGGCACGTTCAACCTGATTGCCGTGACGCTGAAGAAGATGGGGATTGAGTCCACCTTCGTCTCCCCCAATGCGACGGACGACGAGCTTGACCGCGCCTTCCGCCCGAACACGCGCGCCATGTTCGGCGAAACGATTGCCAATCCCGCGCTGACCGTGCTGGACATTGAGAAATTCGCTCAGGCGGCGCATCGGCACGGCGTTCCGCTGATTGTGGACAACACCTTCCCCACGCCCGTCAACTGCCAGCCGATTCGCTGGGGCGCGGACATTGTGACCCACTCGACGACAAAGTACATGGATGGTCACGGCGCTGCGCTCGGCGGCGTCATCGTGGACAGCGGCAATTTCGACTGGATGGCACACGCGGAGAAGTATCCGGGGCTCTGCACGCCCGACGAAAGCTACCACGGCATCACCTACGCCGAGAAATTCGGCAATGCGGGCGCATACATCACCAAATGCACCAGCCAGCTGATGCGCGATTTGGGCTGCGTGCAGTCCCCGCAGAATGCGTTCATCCTCAATCTGGGGTTGGAGAGCCTGCATGTGCGGATGCCGCGCCACTGCGAGAACGCGATGGCGGTCGCGCAGTTCCTCGAAAAACAGCCGCAGGTGGCGTCTGTCAGCTATCCGCACCTGCCGTCCAGCCCGTACTACGCCCGCGCGATGAAGTACATGCCGAACGGCGGCTGCGGGGTGGTGTCGTTCGTCTTGAAGGGCGGACGTCCCGCTGCGGAGGCGTTCATGAAACGGCTGACTTTGGCGGCGATTGAGACGCACGTCGCCGACGCGCGGACGTGCTGCCTGAATCCGGCGACCTCCACCCATCGGCAGATGACCGAGGAGCAGCTGGCAGTTGCGGGCATTCCGGCGGGCATGGTACGCATCAGCGTCGGACTGGAGAGCAAGGACGACCTGATTGCCGACCTTGCGCAGGCGTTGTCCGGCATCGAAGCATGAGCGCGTACATCAATCGGTATTTCCTGCTGATGGCGGTGTTTTTGCCCCTATGGTGCATCATTCGCCGCCCTTGGAAGCACTGGAGCCTGCACGAAGGCTGCCTGATGGCGTTCGCGGCGCTGTTGTTTTCGCTGCTGTGCCTGGTGCTGCACGGCACATGGGCTGCGCCGGGAGATATGCTGGCGTCGGCGCTGCATCGGCTGCGGACGGGCGAGGGCATTCAGCTGCGGCTGTTCCACACCATTACGCGGCAGCTGCGGTACGCCCGGCAGGAGGAGATGCTCATTAACATCTGGGGAAACATCCTGCTCTTCATCCCCTACGGCTTCTTCCTGCCGCTGCTGTGGAAGCGGTATCGCCATCCGCTGCGGCTTTCGCTGATGTGCCTGCTGCTGCCCTTGAGCATCGAAACGTGCCAGTTGTTCATCCAGCGCATGACGGATGTGGATGACCTGCTGCTGAATTTCGCGGGCGGGATGATTGGCGTCGGGTTGTTCGCGCTGGTGCATATGGTATTCCCCAAATTCACTGATAAGGCGCTCGTGCGCGGATAATACGAAAACGTCCCCTTCCGGCAATGGAACGGGACGTTTTGCTTTATTTCTGTTTCTTATGATACCCACAGTCGCAGTACGATCCGCCGGACGCAAGCGTGCATTCGCGCACAAAGTCCGACGTTTCACCTGCTTCCGCCATCGTGTAATCCAGTCGGCACATGGCGGGCGTGAGGTCATACAGCCCCAGCTCCTTTGTCAGCACACAGATGCCGCACTTATAGAACCGCGCCTCGTAGCCGCTGCCGTCCGCATAGGGCAGATAGTCCATGTTCCACGAGTAGGGGTTTCGGTCGGCAGCGCGGAGCTTCTCCGCCTGTTTCATCCCCGCAATGTCCTTGTCAGAGAACTTGTTCTTCCCGCTCTTGCGGCAGAACCAGCGCATCGCGGGCGTCATCATGGACTTCGCATAGTAATCCGTCAGCGTCTGCACGGTCGGGCGCTTGGGCATATGCAGCACATACGCGCAGAGCATCGCGCAGTTGACGAGGTTCATCTGGAAGCGGTCGCTCGGCTCAAAATCCGGCACACGCGCGATAATCCGCCGATACTCCTGCTTCGCTGCCTTCTCCGTTGCCTTGGCGGATTCCGCCGACTGCCCCAGCACCGCCGTCAGCTGCCGCGTAAACGAGCGATGGAACAGCATCCACATGCCCATCGGCATTCCTGCATACTTCATGAGCTTGCCTCCCCTTGCTTTCGCGAATGAGTTTGTTATGTCAAACTCATTGTAGCGCATTTAGGGGCGGTTGGCAAGGGGAATTGCAAAATTTTTGTCAGAACAGCGAATTGCCATCGGCACAGTAATGTTCACAGAAGCCGCAGCCAATGACCGCCGCCAGCCCCAGCAGGAAGCGCAAGCCGACGGGTATGGATTTGACAGCATCCACAACGCCTTGCAGCTGCGGTAATATAGTCGTCTCATCAATATCCACAGTGTTCAGAACCGATAATTCCATAAAATTTATATCCAGCTGTAACCGAAGGCTCTCCAAGAAACTTGACTCACCAAACCAGCCAACGACACCCTCCACCATACCTTGAATGCAAAGTGCACCGCCTACCATGCCCACAAACGAAGCAAGCGCCCCCAAACATGGTTTATAGCCGCACGGCAAAGTTGTTACAGATGAAGTAGCGATGACTATATTGAATAGCGGGTAAACCAAAATTGCATAAAACGCAATACCAATCGGCAGAAGTAGCAGTGTCCAGAGTTCGTTTGTCGGGAACTTTTTGATGATTAACTCAACAATCAGTCCAACAACCCAAAAAATCGTCACCAGCACCAACGTCAGCAGCGCAGGCATAAATGGAAACCACGCTTTACTCGTCGCGAAGAGCCAATTCACAATCACGCCTACGACAAGTACTGCCGGGAGAATCCACCAAAGCGTCTCATTTTGCAGCAGGGTCATGGTAATAGCCACAGGCGCAAGCAGCCATGTCATGGCATATTGCGCCATGATGAACAGCAGCACCAATCCCAGCAAAACGCAGCAGAAAACGCCAAACCCCGTTCCACACGCTTCCGGCACCAGTTCAATCAGAATGTACATCCTCTATTTCCTCCCCTATCCGCCTAATAAATTCGCTCCGGGGGCAAAACGTGCTGCCTTGCACCCGGAGCGTTGTCTTTGGTATGCGGAATTTTATTGCAGGTCGCGGTAACGGTAGTACGTCACTTCGTAGCTGTCCTGCTCATAGCTGACCGTTTCGTTCCACCAGTAGTTTTCATAGCGCTGATGTCCATCCGCCGTTCCGTTCTTAGAAAGTGGCTCATAGCTGCTCATGTATTCCCAATTTCCAGTACCCGGCTTATAGTTGGAACCCGTATACTCAGCATAGGAATAGTACCATTTGTTGTAACCTGTGTTATAGTAGTGCCAACGGGAGTAATGGTACACAGGAATCGAGTACGTTTCCGTCTCCACCTTCGTTTCCACCTGACGGGTAGCGCTGCTGCTGACCGGGGTGGTAGACCACTGCGTCCATGCAGACCACTGCGGCGGCGGGGTCGGCGTCGTTGTAATCGTAGGCGTAGGTCCTTTCGTAATCGGCGGCGTCGTCACAGGCGGATTCGTCACCGGCCGCTTCGTAACGGGCGGCTTCGTCGTCGTGGTGCTTGTGTTGTTCGAGGCGGAATTGCTGCTGATGAGCGCCGTTTTCTCATTCGAGGACAGCTGCCGCCCTTCCTTGGTCGTCGCGGCAACATAGTAGGTATAATTGTAGTTCGCATTTGCCGACGTGTCCTTGTAGGACAGCGACGAACCGCTGTAAATCAGCTGGAAGTTCTTGTCGTAATTGGTGCGGCGGCGATAGAGGCTGTAATTCGTCGCGCCGCTGACAGTCGTCCACTCCAAGCTAACCGCCTTGCCGCTGACGTTGGCATACAGCGTCGGCGGATAGACCGTCACGGTCGTGTTCGCGTTATTCGGCGCAGACGTAGGCGCCGCTGTCGGGGCAGGTGTCGCCGCCGCGGAGGTCTGCCGACTCCACGCCAGCGCATACAGAATGCGGTTCTGCGCGTCCATGAAGTTCAGACACTGCTGATACTGCTCCGCCGCTTCCGCATAGTTCCCTTCGCTTTCCGCCATACGCCCATTCAGGTACGCCGCCCATTCCGCAACGCTGGGAATGTTGACGCCGTTCGCGCGGAGGTTCGTCAGGCGCTCATCAAAGCTCGTGTTGATGACAAGCGCGTCGATATACATCGGAATCAGCGTGTAGTTATTAGCCGACGCGTCCGCAAGCCCCAGCGTGTAGTAATAGAAGGCGTTGCTGCCCTCGTAATTGCCAAGTTTCTGGAAGTCTTCCGCCAGCGTCGTGATGTTCACCGAATCATCCTGCAGGTTCATCAAGTAACGTTCCAGCCGCGAAAGCGCGTCCTGATACCGCTCCGCAATCGTCCCCTGCGTTTCCGCAAAGACGACGCCCGTCAGCACCAAAGCCAGCGCCACCATAGCCGCTACCAAGCGTGAGAATCTTTTCATTTCCTTTTCCTCCTTTTTCCTTCCGCCCATTTTGCGATTTTTCTCTGCCGTGATCCGCTTCCCACAGACTGCACTCCGGACGCATAGCGGTGCAGGCTGCGTCCGGAGCGTGTCTTTTGTGGGGCGGAAAGCAAACCGCAATAAGTGGAAGGGGGCGGGCTTTCCGCGGCAGGCGTCGCGTAACCGGTGTATTCGATGCCTGTCCCGAATTTCTTCGGCATTTTTAGCATACCACGAAGCGCGGTTGCATGGTAGTCCACTTTTTCGCGATTTTCCGCCACTTTTCCAAAAACGACAAACACCCCCGCACCACGTTCGGCGCGGGAGTGCAAGGAAACATCAGAAATTACGGGACATATCGTACTTGGAATAGAACTCTTTGCGGAAATCAAGGAAGCAGTCGTTGGCAATGGCTTCGCGAATCTGCTCCATCAGGTGAATCAGGAAGCGCAGGTTGTGAATTGACGCAAGCCGTCCGCCGGTGATTTCGCCCGCCTTGAGCAGGTGGCGCACATACGCGCGGGAGAAATGCTGGCAGGCGTAGCAGTCGCATTCAGCGTCAATGGGACCGAAGTCGTGCGCGTACTGCGCGTTCTTGACGACGACGCGCCCCTTGCTCGTCAGCACCGTGCCGTTGCGGGCGATTCGCGTCGCCAGCACGCAGTCGAACATATCCACGCCGCGCAGCACGCCTTCCAGCAGGCAGTCCGGCGTACCGACGCCCATCAAGTAGCGCGGCTTGTTGACCGGCATGTACGGCGCGATTTCATCCAGCATCTCGTACATCACGGGCTTGGGTTCACCGACAGACAATCCGCCGATGCCGTAGCCGATGAAGTCCATATCCGCCAGCGTCTTGGCGCTCTCAATGCGCAAATCCTTGTAGAACGCACCCTGCACGATGCCGAACAGCGCCTGATCTTCCTTCGTGTGGTGCTTCTTGCAGCGCTCCGCCCAGCGGTGGGTGCGCTCCATGTTGATTTTCGCGGTGTTGTAATCGCAAGGGTACGGGCTGCACACGTCAAACGCCATGCAAATATCCGACCCTAACTTCTGCTGGATATCCATCGACTCTTCCGGCCCGATGAAGTGGCGCGAACCGTCCAGATGGCTCTGGAACGTCACGCCCTCCTCCTTAATCGTGCGGATACCCGCGAGCGAAAACACTTGGAATCCACCGCTGTCGGTCAGAATCGGCTTATGCCAGTCCATGAAGTTGTGCAGGCCGCCCGCCTCCTGCACGAGGTCTTCGCCGGGGCGCAGGTGCAGGTGGTAGGTGTTCGACAGCAGAATCTGCGTGCCGATTTCCTCCATCTCGCGGGGCGTCATGGCTTTCACGCACGCTGCCGTGCCGACGGGCATGTAAATCGGCGTTTGAATGTCGCCGTGCGGCGTGTGCAGTACGCCCAGACGCGCGCCGGATTGCTTGCAAATGTGCTTGAGTTCATAGGAAAAAGGTTGTGTCACGGCTCAATTCCTCCGTTGTCCGGGATGTCGGGGTTCAAAATCGCTTCGGCAGAGTTGTTGAAGCGGATGGCCATATCGGTCAGTTCTTCGGCGTAGCAGTTCCAGATGGAGCCGCACGGAAGGTTCTGGAAGGTCATGATTTCCTTGCGCGTCGGATGCTCGAACACCAGCCGGTAGCCCCACAGGGCAATCTGCTGCCCCGCAATGCCGCGCCCGTACTTATTGTCGCCCCACAGCGGCGCGCCCATGTTCGCCATCTGCACGCGGATTTGGTGATTCCGCCCCGTTTGCAGGCGGATGGCACACAGCGCCGTGCCGTTTTTGCGCGCAAGGCACTCGCCGGACAGCATCGCCAGCTGCGCGCCCTTCTCGTCCGCGTCGCAGATTTCGACCTTGTTGAGGTACTCGTTCTTTTTCAGGTAGTCGATGCAGGTGAAGCGGTCTTTGACGCGCCCCTCGACGACGCAGAGGTACTCGCGCCCCATCTCGTGCTCGCGCATCTGCGCAGACAGCCGGGACGCCGCCTTGCTCGTGCGCGCAAAGACCATCAGCCCGCCAACCGGGCGATCCAGCCGGTGCACCAGCCCCAGATACACCGCGCCGGGCTTGTTGTACTTGATTTTGATGTACTCCTTGAGCTGCGTGAGGATGTCGGTGTCGCCCGTTTTGTCCGCCTGCGAGAGCATATTCGGCGGTTTGACAGCGACGATGACGTGGTTATCCTCGTACTGCACGTCGATATTCGCCAGCTGATGCAGCGGGAATTCACTCATTTAGCCGACCACCTTCCGCTTGCGCCGCAGGGCAGCACGCCGCCCGTCGTCACCGGCAGGCAAAGCTCCTGAGCGTCGATGATGCCCCCGTGGCGGCTGCTGACGCACTTCATCAGCATATTGCTGAGGACGCTGGCCTGAAAGCCCGTCGTGTAACTGTTGATGAGGAAAAACAGCGGCTTGTCGGAGAGTACCTTTGCGCTCGTATCGACCAGCCCGAACAGTTCATTTTCCAGCTTCCACACCTCGCCCGACGGCCCGCGCCCGTAGCTCGGCGGATCCATCAGGATGCCGTCGTAGGTGTTGCCGCGGCGGATTTCCCGCTGCACAAACCGCAGCGCGTCCTCGACAATCCAGCGGCTCCTTTCCTCCGGCAGCTTCGATAACTCGCGGTTCTCCTTGCCCCACTGAATCATGCCCTTCGCGGCATCGACGTGGGTGACGTGCGCGCCCGCCGCCATGCAAGCCAGCGTCGCGCCGCCGGTGTAGCCGAACAGGTTCAATACGCGGATGTCCTTGCGCCCGCTATTGCGGATGAGGTCGCCCATCCACACCCAGTTCGCCGCCTGTTCCGGGAAAATCCCCGTGTGCTTGAATCCCGTCGGGCGGACGTAAAACCGCAAATCTTGGTGCTGAATCGTCCAGCGTTCCGGCAGGCGGGTCAGAAACTCCCACTCGCCGCCGCCCTTCTCCGAGCGGTGATAATGCGCCTGCGCCTGTTTCCACAGTGCCGGGTCTGCCTTGGGCCAAATCGTCTGCGGATCAGGCCGCCGCAGAATGACATTTCCCCACCGTTCGAGCTTCTCCCCGTCGCCCGTATCCAGCACCTCATAATCTTCCCATGTATTCGCTAAAAACATAACTTCTCCTTTATTTTAGAGGAGCCCCAAGGGGCGTTGCCCCTTGACCCCACAAGGGAGTTCCTCCCTTGACCCTTTCGCGCGATTCAGTTGGTGACACTTTCAGGCTATGCCCGCGTGTTTATGCGGGATTTCGCGTCTGCGGACGCGACCAGAGGCGCTGCCTCTGGACTCCGCAAGGG
>ENA-UOJL01001747-UOJL01001747.1-human-gut-metagenome-genome-assembly--contig:-P47-NODE-1747-length-20952-cov-5.771355_pt1 | contig 20952 bp, 23 predicted proteins | sample MGYA00242347_ERZ723894 | MGnify/ENA metagenome assembly ERZ723894
CACGGCCTGTACTCACCCGCAACTTGTCCGACACGATTCGCCCGGTTTTCTCCCTGTTCCACAAATTCAGCCCACGGATTTCGCCGTTTTCACCTTTGCTTTTGGCCGCTTTGCACAGGGCGCGAAAGGTCAGGCGCGGCTGCTCGAACCGGCAAAACAAGCTCCCCCTCGAGCTGGGACTAGAGGGGGAGCCTGAATATCGTCGTCCAAAGGCTTCGCCGATTAAGCCGAGGGTCAGGACTTTTGCCAGGGGGCTTTTTTGGCGGTGCGGCTGCGTTCGCGGTGCCAGCAGGCGTCGCACAGGCGGCCGCGGTGGTGCAGCGGCAGAGCCTTGCCGCAGAGGGCGCAGAAGCGGATGTTGTTGCGCAGGCGGTGGAGCAGTATCTCGTTTATCTGGTCGGCCACGCGCTCGCGCGTGTCCACAAGCGCGTCCTCGTCTATCTCGCAGTCGAAGGCGTTGGCGAAGGAGAAGTAGAGGTCGAGCTTGCGGTAATACTGTTCCAGGTCGGGCAGGGTCGGTTCGTCCGAGGCCAGACTCGGCTGCTCTATGCTCTCGCCGCGCTGCCATCGGGTCAGGAACTGGAAAAACAGCTCGCGCAGGGCGTCTTCCGTCTCGTCGAAGGGGATGTTCGCCGCGCGCAGCTCCTGCTCTTTCGTGAGGACGAAGCCCATCTCGCGTATCTTGGAGATGATGGAGATGTAGCGCGAGATGTCAAGCTTGCGGTACGGCTCGACCGTGGGGAGCTTGTTCCACTCGGTGAGCACCTCCAGCAGGTCGAAGTCTACCTTCAAGACCAGATCCGAAAAGCCGACGACGGCGTACTGTATCGGCGGCACCACGGCCTCCAGCCCGGCGCGGATGAAGGGGAGGTTGTCCGTCGCGCCGACGTAGCCCTTGGGGTACATGCCCATCCTGCCGGCGCGGCCGGCTATCTGCTTTATCTCCTCGGGCTTCAGCTCGCGGCGCTCCACGCCGTCGAACTTTTCCGTCTCCATGAAGATTATCCGGCGTATGGGCAGATTCAGCCCCATGCCTATGGCGTCGGTGGAGACGATGTACTCCATGTCGCCGTTGAGGAAGCCCTCCATCTGCTTGCGGCGCGTGGCGTAGGGCAGCGCGCCGTAGATGATTGCCGGCTCCTTGCCGTGCTGGCGCAGATCCTCGGCTATGCTCAGCACGCCGACCTTTGAAAAGGTGATAAGCGCGTCGCCGGGCTGCACGCGCGTGTAGTCCACGGTGTGGGACATGCACACCAGGGGCGTCGTGCGCTCGTGCACCTCCAGCTCCCAGGTGTCGCCGCAGCTCTCTATGAGCCGTATCAGGATGTTCCTAGCCTCGGGAGCCGCGCAGAGGTGCACCTCGGGCGCGAGCACGCCGAGGATGGCGCGCGTCCAGGCGTAGCCGCGCTGGGCGTCGGTTATCATCTGGCACTCGTCGATGACCGCCACGTCGTAGCGCCGCTCCAGCGAGAGCTTTTCCGCCGTCGCGGCCATGTGCGTGTCGTCCTCGCGTATGTCCTGCTCCTCGCCCGTGGACAGCGAGCAGTTCACGCCGTAGTCGAGCAGCGTCTCCTGCGCCTCCAGCGCCAGCAGGCGCAGCGGCGCCAGATATACGCCGGTTCCGGCGCGGATGAGGCGCTGGAAGCCGGCGTAGGTCTTGCCCGTGTTCGTGCCGCCTATGTGCAGTATGAAGTGGCGGCGCATGGCGCGCGCCTCCGGGTACTCGTCCTTGGGGTTCAGCGCTATCAGCAGCGAGAGGCTGGTGCGTATGGCCTGGGGCACGTACCAGACCGACCACACCGCGCCGAGGCCGTCGGAGAGGAGCATCTTGTCCGGGAAGCCCTCGGCGTCCAGGAAGGCGTCCACGTCCGCTTCCGGCTGCTGCGCGCGAAACTCCGACAGCACCTGAGCCGATACGGCGTGCAGCACGGCGGCGTAGCGCTCGAGCACGCGGTCGCGCGCGGGGTCGGAGCCCTCGCCGCCCACGCAGGCCCAGGCGCGCAGGAAGGTCTTTAGCCTGTCCGTGAGCGTCTTGCCGCTGCACCGCTTTTCAAGCGCGAGGAATTCGCCCAGCCAGGCGGAGGCCTTGCCGGGGGAGAGCCACTTGCCAGCGGCGGAGGCTACGCGGGAGACTATGGCGCGGTGGTAGTGCCCGGCCAGATGCCAGGCGGCGTCCTCGCCGCGCTCGGATGCGTCCCACGCGGCGTTCAGCGCGGCGGCGGCTCCGGCCATGTCCTCCGCCGAGCGCTTGACCGGCGCGCGGTGGGCAGCCGGCGCGGGCGCGCTGCGGCGGACGTTCCTGCGCTTTTGGAACTCCTCGCTCTGCTCGGCGCGGCGCACGTCCGCCTTCTTCCACAGCCTCATGCCGTCCGCAGCGTTGGGGGGATATATGACCCTGGGCTTGGGGAGCAGCTCGCGTATCAGGGAGTTGGTCCAGCCGCGCTGCTTCAGCGCGGAGTAGGTGTATTCAGATTTGCTCTTTGATTCAGGCACGCTCCGCCCTCCGATCCCGAAATTTGCGCAAGAGTTAGTATAACTCAAAACTCCGCAATCTTCAACATGCCGCGGATCTTCCGGCGGGAGAGCAAATAACGCGACGCCGCCCCGGTGAGTTTTCGGGCTCATCGGGGCGGCGTTTTTTATTCGTGCTCAGCTTTGGGGGAGGGGCGAGGAGTATATTTCGGTCAGGTTTTTCAAGATCTCCACGCACTTGTCCATGCCCTCGACGGTGATGTGCTCGTAGGGGCCGTGGTAGGCGTAGCCGCCGGTGCCGAGGTTCGGGCAGGGCAGGCCGCGCCAGGAGAGCTCCGCGCCGTCGGTGCCGCCGCGCATGATGCGCATGAACGGCTCCACGCCCGCGCGCCGTGCGGCGAGCTTGGCGTTATCTATGAGGTGCGCGTGCTGCGGCAGGATCTTGTCGAGCATGTTCCTGTACCCGGCGCGCAGCGTCACGGTGACCGTGCCCTCGCCGTACTTCTCGTTCAGGCACTTGGCCGCGTGCATGAGCGTCTCGCCGCGCATGGCCAGCTTGGCCGCGTCGTGGTCGCGCAGGATATAGCGCGCGCACGCGCTCTCGCAGCAGCCCTCCACGCCGGTGAGGTGGTAGAAGCCCTCGCGCAGCTCGGTGTGCCTCGGCGTCTCGGCGGCGGGCAGCAGGGAGTTGAACTCCATCGCCACCAGGGCGGCGTTGACCATCGTGTCCTTGGCCGAGCCGGTGTGCACGTTCACGCCGCGTATGTCCACCGTGGCGGAGCTGGCGTTGAAGTTCTCGCAGACTATCTCGCCCTCCGGACCGCCGTCGACGGTGTAGGCGAAGTCGGCGCCGAAGCGCTCCAGGTCGAAGCAGGCGGTGCCGCGCCCGACCTCCTCGTCTGGCGTGAAGCACACGGCGATGCGGCCGTGGGGCGCGCCGGTGACGGCCAGCTTCTCGATGAGCGCCATTATCTCGGCGATGCCGGCCTTGTCGTCGGCGCCGAGCAGCGTGTCGCCGCTCGCCGTTATCAGCGTCCGGCCTTTGAGCGAGGGCAGGTGCGGGAAGCTCTTGGCGCTGAGAACCCGGCCGTGACCCAGCTCCACGTCGCCGCCGTCGTAGTTTTCTATCAGACTGGGCTGTACGTTCTCCCCGGAGAAGTCGGGCGAGGTGTCCATGTGCGCGATAAAGCCCAGGGTCGGGGCGTCCTCGCAGCCCGGCGCCGCGGCGACGTGGCCGTAGACATAGCAGGCGTCGGACACCTGCGCGTCCTCCACGCCGAGCGATACAAGCTCCGCGGCGAGCATCTGCGCAAGGTCGAACTGCCGGCGCGTGGTCGGCGAGCACTCCGCGCCCTCGGCGCTGGCGGTGCTGACCTTGGCATAGCGTATAAGTCTCTCATAGGCTCTCATGTTTTTATCCCTCCGTAGAAAAAGAATCTTCCCTCGCGCTACCGTACCGCCCGATGCACGTGCCGATGAAGTCCTTGACTTCGGAGGCGTAGCGCGCCTCGTCGGCTATGTAGCTCAGGCCGTGCCCCGCCCCGGGGAAGGTGACCAGCCTGGTCGTGCGCCCGGCGGCGTGTATCTCGCGGCTCATGGAGCAGGGGACGAAGCGGTCATCCTCGCCGTGCAGCAGCAGTATGGGTATGTCCGTGTGCTTCACGGCCTCCACGGCGCTGGCGCCGCGCAGGTCAAAGCCGCCGAAAAGCCGGGCGGCCAGACGCACAAAGGGCATGACCGCGCCGGAGAGCGGCATGTTCTCCGCGCAGACGCGGCGTATTATCGCCTCGGGCGAGGAGTAGGGGCAGTCCGCCACTACTCCCGCCACGTTCTCCGGCAGCGGCAGCTCCGAGGCCATGAGCACGCTCGCCGCGCCCATGGAGACGCCGACGAGGAAGATGGGCACATCGCCGAAGCGCTCCCGTGCGTACTGCGCCCAGGCCAGGCAGTCGCGCCGCTCCTTGACGCCGAAGGTTATCGTGTGCCCGCCGCTGCGGCCGTTGGCGCGCTCGTCTATCAGCAGGACGTTGTGCCCGGACTCGAGCGCCAGCTTGTGCCCGCCGCAGAAGTCGCGCAGCGCGTTGCCGCGGTAGCCGTGGAACTGGATCTGCAATGGCGCGCCGTCGCGCACGTGGTAATAGCGGGCGTACAGCTCCACGCTGTCGAAGGCGCGGATGCCGACCGGCTCGAACGGCCTGCGCTCCAGCCCGGCTATCAGCGCGCGCATTTTGTCAGCGGCGGCCTCGTACTGCTCGCCCTTGGGCAGGGCGTAGGGGTCGTCGTCGCGTCGGGGGCGCGAATAGAACGCCGTGTGATAGGCAAAAAACGTCACGCCCAGCGCCAGGATAAAAAGCGCGCCGGCGGCTATGAGCAGCCACATAGATGATGACCTCCCGCGATACCGTGCAGATGCGTACATTATATTCCGCGCGCGGGTGCTTTTCAAGAGCGCGACCCAGGCAAAATAGAGCGCCGCGCACGGCTCAAGGCCGCGCGGCGCACAGTCCGCGCAGCGCGCTTAAAGCGAGCGCAGCACGGAGTCTATGTCGGCGTCTATGCAGATCGAGCGAGCAGCTATCTCGCGCGGGGCGTAGGCCTCGCCGAGATTCACGCAGGCGTAGACGGCGCTGGGGTTTTCGTGCGTCATGCGCCAGAAGGGGTACTTGATGATGACCGGGGTGTTCAGCCCCACGCCCAGCTCCAGGTAGAGCACATGCTGCCCCTCGTGGCGGCGGATGAAGTCCGAATACCGCTCCGCCGCGGCGTACCAGCCCTCGTCCTGCACGAAGGTGTCGTCCGAGCGCAGGTTCATAGCTATGGGCCGGCCGCAGACCGGGCAGCGCGGCACCAGCTCCGAGGGCACGCGCATATTACGCTGCTCGGCGTACATGCGCCGGACAACGTCCTCATTGTCCCAGGTCTTGTCGCAGCAGGGCTTGGAGCACTGCCAGAGCCCGTAGTCGCCCTGGGTGTAAAAGAGCCGGTGCTTGTCAAAGCCCGCACGCTGGAAGCAGTGGTCGACGTTGGTCGTGAGGACGAAGTAGTCTCGCCCCTCGAGCAGGCTCAGGAGCGTTGAATACGTGTACTTCGGCGGAGCCGTGTAGCGGTTGAGCATGATGAAGCGGCTCCAGTACGCCCACTCTATCTCCGGCTCCGGGAAGGGGTAAAAGCCGCCGGAGTACATGTCGTGGAAGCCGTACTTGGCCTCGAAGTCTGTGAAATTCTCACGAAAGTGCTCGCCGCCGTACTCGTAGCCCGCCGAGGTGGAGAGCCCGGCTCCCGCGCCGACGACGATGGCGTCCGCCGTCTCAAGCTCGTGCGCAAGGCGCTCAACCGAGGAGGCTTGAGTATATTTCGTAGTCCTTGTCCTTGAAAACATTGAAAATCACCTTCATTTCGCTGCCCGTGCGAGCTTTGAAATCACGCACGGTCTTCACCGCGATGTCCGCCGCGGGGCGGTTCGGGAAGCCGAACTCGCCCGTCGAGATGCAGCAGAACGCTATGCTGCCGAGCTTGCGCTCCGCCGCCAGCTCCAGACAGGAGCGGTAGCAGCTCGCCAAAAGCTCGCAGTCGCGCAGCGTGGGCGCGCCGCGCACGATGGGACCCACCGTGTGCAGCACGTACCTGGAAGTCAGGCCGTAGGCCGGGGTCATCTTCGCCTCGCCCGTCGGCTCCTCGTGTTCCTGTTCGGCCATTGTCCGCGCGCACTCCAGCTGGAGCTGCACGCCCGCATAGGTGTGTATCGCGTTGTCTATGCAGCCGTGGCAGGGGACGTAGCAGCCGGTCATGCCGGAGTTCGCCGCGTTCACTATCCCGTCGGCGGAGAGCGTCGTGATGTCGCCCTGCCAGAGGTAGATGCCCGGCTCGACGGGCGTCAGATCCTCCACGCGCTGCACGCCGCGCTCTGTGAGCCGCTCTTGCAGATACTCGTCCTGCACGGTGAGGAACTCAGTGATCACCGGCTCCGGCGCGCGCACGTTCATCAGCGCGCGGAGCAGCCTGCGGCGCTCGTCCACGCTGCCGGGCATGGCTATACCGGCGTACTCGCGCCGCTCGGCGAGCAGGTATCGTATCAGGTATTCAAGTCTCTCGTCCTGGGTCATATATTTCACCGCCGTTCTATCGCCCGCGCGGGGCAAATCTCAAAGCAGTTGCCGCTGTGCAGGCAGTGCTCCTGCGCTATCACTGCGGGCTTGCGCGTGATGTCTATGCACTTTTGCGGACACTTGGAGAAGCACAGCTTGCAGCCGATGCACCTGTCCGTCACGAAGTAGCCTCCGCGCTGCACGTTCGCGCCGCCGAAGGCGAACTCCGCGCGCTCCCCAGCTCCTTTGCCTTACCTTGCACGGACACGGCCACGCTTGAAAGTGTATCACGCCCTTTCACGGCTGTAAACGCTATGTTCCCGTCGGCCTTCAGCCGCTCGTAAAACTTCTTCCCGCGCGCGGTGAGGAAGTATAGCCCCGTCTCGTCGCTGTCCATGATGTCAATCGCGCAGGTCACAGGCCTGCCTTCACCGTCCACGGTGGCGAACACGACGGAGTGTATCTCGTCCACGATGTATCTCAGGTAGTCCATGTTTCTTCTCCCGTCACTGCGCCCGCGCGGCGGCGCCGGAGAATTCGCAGTCGGCGAGTTGGGCGTCGGGGAGGCGGCAGGCGCGGCGCTCGCGCTCTACGAGGCGGCGCACGAAGTCTGTGGCAGGCGCGCGCAGCAGCTCTTTGGGCGGGGCGTACTGCTCTATTCTGCCGGCGTCCATGACCAGCACTTTGGTGCCAAGGCGCAGAGCCTCGGAGATGTCGTGCGTGACAAAGAGCACGGTGATGCCCGCCTGCTGCCAGATGCGCTTGAGCTCCGTTTGGAGCTGGGCGCGGGTTATCTCGTCCACCGCGCCGAATGGCTCATCCATCAGCAGCAGCTCGGGCGAGGCGGCGAGGGCGCGGGCTATGCCCACGCGCTGCTGCTGCCCGCCGGAGAGCTCGTCGGGGTAGCGGCGCTTGAGCTCCCCGTCCAGGCCGACTATGCGCATCCACTTGTCCACGGCCTCGCGCGTGCGCTTTTTGTCGCGGCGGTTGAGCAGGTTCGGCACGTAGGCTATGTTCTGCTCCACGCTCATGTGCGGGAACAGCACGCTGCCCTGGATGGCGTAGCCGATGTTGCGGCGCAGCTGCACCTGGTCCATGCCCGCTATGTCCTCGCCGTTTATCAGTACCGCGCCGGAGTCGGGCGTCAGCAGGCCGTTCACCAGCTTGAGCGCCGTGGTCTTGCCGCAGCCGGACGAGCCGATTATGGTCACGAACTCGCCTGCTTCTATGCTGAGGTTGAAGTCGTCGAGCACGGCCTTGTCGCCGTAGCTCTTGCAGATGTGCCGGAATTCTATGCTTGTGCTCATGCGTCTGCATCCTCGTTCAAAAGCCCGTGATCGCGCAGGAAGTCCATGGCCACGTCGCGCGGCTCGGCGCCCTCGGTCTCGACGGCGTAGTTCATCGCGGCCATGTCCGCGTCGGTGATGGTGTCCGTCAGCTTGGCAAATATCTCCTCCAGCTCGGGGTGCTCGGAGAGCACCTCGTTGCGCACGACGTTGCCGCAGAGGTAGCTGGGGAAGAAGCCCTTGTCGTCTGCGAGCACCACGGCGTCCGCCGTCGAGAGCTGGCCGTCTGTGGTGAAGATGACCATGACGTCTATTTCGCCCTGATTGAGCGCCTGGTACTTGAGTCCGATGTCCATGTCCATCGTCGCGCCGAAGTCGAGGCCGTAGGTCTCGCACAGCGCGTCGTAGCCGTCCTCGCGCTCAAAGAAGTCGTACTCCGCGCCGAAGGTGAGCCGGTCGTCCACTTTGGCGAGGTCGGAGTAGGTCTCGATGCCGTAGCGCTCGGCTATCTCCGTGCGCACGACCAGGCCGTAGGTGTTGTTGAAGCCGTACATGCCCAGCCAGCTCATGTCGTAGTCCGTCTCGTAGCGCGCTTGCAGCTCGCCGAACAGGCTCTCGTCGTAGACGCCGCTCTCCATGAGCACCATGTTCCAGGCGGTGCCGGTGTACTCGGGGTAGATGTCGAACTCCCCGCTCTCCATCGCGGGCTGGATGTTCGAGGTGCCGCCGCCCACGCCATGCGTCAGCTCTACGTTCAGGCCGGTGTCCTGCTCGATGAGGATGTCCAGCGCCTCGCCAAGTATGTACTGCTCGGTCATGGGCTTGGTGGCGATGTTTATCGTGTCTGCCTTGCCGCCGGTAAAGAGCGAGACGCACACCAGCGCGGCGCAGGCAAGCGCGGCGACTCCCGCCGCGATGCGGTTCGTGCGCCTGGCCTTCTCGCTGTGCTTGTTCATGCGCTTCTCGACGAGGCCGAGTACGAAGTCGACCGCCAGCGCCAGCACGGCTATGAGCAGGCTGCCCGCCATGGTCATGGCGGCGTTGTTCGTCGTGATGCCGCGGTATATCGCCACGCCGAGGCCTCCGGCGCCGATGAAGCTCGCGATGCCCGCGAGGGCGATGGTCATGGTCACCATGCTGCGTATGCCGCTCATTATGACCGGCATGGCCAGCGGGAGCTTGACCTTGCAGAGTATTTGCAGCCGCGTCGAGCCCATGCCGCGCGCGGCCTCGAGTATCGCGGGAGCCACGTTGGTCATGCCCGTATAGGTGTTGCGCACCATCGGCAGCAGCGCGTACACCGTCAGCGCGATGACTGCCGTCGCGTTGCCCACGCCGGAGAAGGGTATCAGAAAGCCCAGCATGGAGATGGAAGGGATGGTGTACAGGAAGTTTATCACCGCCAGCGTCGGTTTGGCCGAGCGCCGGAACTCGCTTATCAGTACGCCCGCCAGGCCGCCTATCACGATGGCGATGACTATCGCGGTCAGCGAGATCTGCAAGTGCTCCAGCAGCAGCCCGGCGAAGAAGTCCCGGCGGCTTGTGAGCAGCTCGAATATGTCCGAAATCATGTGTCGGCCTCCCTTCGTATTATCGCCCCGGCGGGGCAGTTTTCGGCGCACAGCCCGCAGTGAAGGCAGTGCTCCTGCGCTATTACAAACGGTGAGCCGGGGCTTATGCACTGCTGCGGGCAGCGCTCGGCGCACAGTCCGCAGCCGATGCACGCGTCGGTTATCTCAAAGCCCTTGGGCGTCACATGTCCCGCGCCCAGCGCGAAGCTCTCGCGGTATATCGGCGCCTTGCCCAGGTTGAAGAACTCAAGCTCGCCCTCGCAGATGCAGAAGGGGTCGAGGATGTAGCGGCTCTCGCCGGGGTAGACGCCGTTCATGGAGGGGTTGGCCTCGAAGATGCGGTCTATCCAAGCCTTGCGGTCGCGCAGGCGGTGAGCCGTGCCGGTGAGCCGTACCATCTGCCAATCCCGGTTCAAGCCGGTCACCGCCACGCGGCCGTCGCGCGTGAGCTGGCGGTGGAAGTCCTTGCCGCGCGAGGTGCAGAAGTAGAGCGCGCCGTCCTCCACGAGCATCACGTCAATTATACGCACCTGCGGCGCGCCGTTTTCGTCGACGGTGGCGAAGGCGCAGTCCTTTATCTCACGCAGCATTTCAAGACATCTCTGTGCGTCCATGTTCATACCTCCTGTATTTCCGGCCGGTGTATCCGGCTTGCGTCCAACGTCCGCTGCGCGCCTCTGGCGTAGCGTATCTCGGGGTGGCCGAAGCCTATTATCACGCCTGCGTAGTGGTTCTCGGGTATCTCCAGCAGGGCTTTTACCTCCGGCATGTTCTCCAGCGCGTCCAGCGGGAAGGTCATCATAACGGCTCCCAGGCTGCGCGAGGCGCACAGCAGCTCAAAGTATGCCGCGGCTATGAGCACGTCCTGCACAGGCTCGCTCGCTCCGAGCGGCGCGTGCGGTATAAGTAGGTGCGGCGCGCCGCAAAAGAGCATATCCGGCCTGACCGTGGCCTCCCAGCGCTTCATATCGGCGTAGGACGCGGCATCGAAGCCCCTGGGATACACGCCCTGCGCGGCCAGCTCCTCCATGCGCCGGCGGGCGGCGGCGCGAAAGCGCTCCGTGCGCTCCATATCATCCAGCAGCGTGAACTCCACGAGCTGCTTGTTGCCGCCGTTCGGCGCGTTGGCCAGCTGCGCGAGCATACCGTCGATGACGGCCTTATCCCCGTTTCTGCGCTGATAGCGCCTACAGGAGCGGCGGCTTACTATGAGCGCGTCCAGCGCTCCGGCGGCGTCGACGGGCGGCGGGAGGCTGTCCCCGGGGCGCTTGCCGAGTATGGATATCGCGCCCGCGGGGCAGACGGCCAGGCAGTGCTGGCACTTCCAGCAGCCGTTCCAGCCGAAGGCGTCGAAGTCCGCGATGCGCGGCGCGCCGCCCTCCAGGCTCAGCACCGCGCCGGGACACACCTTGACGCACAGCCCGCAGGCGGTGCATTTGTCTTTGTCCACTTCAAATTTGGCTTTGTTCATGCTGGTGTGCATCTCCTTGCGGCTTGTTGTTGACAAGCTCTGTCGTCCGGTGCTATTATACGGGCGGTAGAGCCGAACAGTAAAGTAAGCACAATATTGTGCTGTAGTTACCAAAAGGAAACTATTGAAGGGGAGTGCACACATGACCATGCCTGAAAACCTGCCGGCCTGCCCGGTGGAGACCACGCTGCTGCTGATAGGCGACAAGTGGAAGGTGCTGATACTGCGCGACTTGATGACGGGCACCAAGCGCTTCGGCGAGCTGAAGAAGTCCATCGGCAGCGTGTCCCAGAAAGTCCTGACCGCGCAGCTGCGCGACATGGAGGACAAGGGGCTGGTGAGCCGCAAGGTCTACGCCGAGGTGCCGCCGCGCGTGGAGTACAGCCTCACCGAGCTGGGCAAGAGCCTGGAGCCCATACTGGACGCGATGCAGAGCTGGGGCACGGACTACAAAGCCCGCTGCGCCGTGCAGAGCGCCGCGGAGGTGTGAGCATGACCGTCACAGATACGCTCGCGCGCGAGATAGAGGGCGCGGTGCTCGAGGCCGCTTCGATGCTAGCGGACGAGCGCGCCGTGCGCGAGGTGCGCGCCAAGAGCCCCACCGACTTTGTGACCAACGTGGACTTCGCGGTGCAGGAGCAGCTGCGCCGCCGCCTGGATGCCATAGCGCCCGGAGTGCAGTTCATGGGCGAGGAGCAGGACAATTCGCGCCTTGACGCTGCGCAGGCCATGTGGATACTCGACCCCGTGGACGGCACGATGAACCTGATACGCGGCCTGCGCCGCAGCGCGGTGTCGCTTGCGCTGGCGGAGGGCGGCCGCGTGGTGTACGGCGCGGTGTATGACCCCTACGCCGGCGAGCTTTTCACCGCGCGCCTGGGCGGCGGAGCTTATTTGAACGGCGATCGCATACACGTCACGGCCGCGACGGAGCTGGCTCAGGCGCTGGTCAGCGTCGGCACCGCGCCGGGAAAGCGCAGCGAGGCCGCGCGCGTGTTCCGCGAGATGTACGCGCTTTACGAGCACTGCATAGACATACGGCGCAGCGGTAGCGCGGCGCTTGACCTGTGCGACGTCGCCTGCGGGCGCATGGACGCGTATGTGGAGCGGTTCTTGTACCCCTGGGACTACGCCGCCGGTATGCTCATCTGCTACGAGGCCGGGGGCAGGGTGACCACCGTGGAGGGCGGTTCTCCGCCGCTGACGTCGCCCTGCGGGGTGCTCGCTTCAAACTCCGCGCTGCACAGCCAGGTCCTCGCGCTGCTGGAGGGCTGAAAAATTTCCGCTTGACAAACCGGCAGAGACGGGTCTATCATAAATAGCGAAGTGAATACGAGTCTTCAGGGCAGGGTGAAATTCCCGATCGGCGGTAAAGTCCGCGAGCGCTCCGGCGCAGGATTTGGTGCGATTCCAAAACCGACAGTTACAGTCTGGATGGAAGAAGATGCTTTCGGGCGTTTACCCGTGCAACTATATGCTCTGAGGCGGTTTTACCGTTTCAGAGCTTTTTGTTTCACCGCGCGCCCGGACGATAAGTATTAAGCCCCGAAGGTGTATCTTCGGGGCTTTCTTGCTTGGAGGTGCAGTTGTGAACGACGAATACTACATGCGCCGCGCGCTGGAGCTGGCAAAACGGGGCGAGGGCTGGTGCTCGCCCAACCCCATGGTCGGCGCGGTGATAGTCAAGGACGGCGAGATAATAGGCGAGGGCTGGCACGAGCGCTGCGGCGAGGCGCACGCCGAGCGAAACGCCCTGGCGCGCTGCGGCGCAGAGGCGCGGGGCGCGACGATGTACGTCACGCTCGAGCCCTGCTGCCACCACGGCCGGCAGCCGCCGTGCACGGACGCGATACTGGCCGCGGGCATAGCGCGGGTCGTGGTCGGCTCCGGCGACCCGAACCCGCTGGTCGCGGGCAGGGGCGTGGAGATACTGCGCTCGCACGGCGTAGCCGTCACGGAGCAGGTGCTGGAGGCCGAGTGCGCGGCGATAAACGAGGTGTTCTTCCACTACATCCGCACGGCCACGCCCTACGTCGCGCTCAAGTACGCCATGACGCTCGACGGGAAGATCGCCGCCTACACCGGCGAGTCGAAGTGGATAACCGGCGAGGCGGCCAGGGAGCACGTGCACCGGCTGCGCCACAGGTACCGCGGCATCATGTGCGGCGTGGGCACCGTGCTCGCCGACGACCCGATGCTCACGTGCCGAATACCCGGCGGGAGAGACCCCGTGCGCATAGTCTGCGACAGCGCGCTGCGCACGCCGGCGGAGTCCCAAATAGTGCGCACGGCGCGCTCGTCCCCCGTGATAATAGCCACGCTCTGCGCCGACGAAAGGCGCGCCGCGCCGTACCTGGACGCGGGCTGCGAGGTGGTAGTCCTGCCGGAGCGGCACGGACACGTCGACCTTACCGCGCTCATGGCCGAGCTGGGCAGGAGAGAGATAGACGGTCTGCTGATAGAGGGCGGCGCGACGCTCAACTGGTCGGCGCTGGAGGCGGGCATCGTCCGCCGGGTCTACGCCTATGTCGCGCCGCTGCTGCTGGGCGGGGCGTCGGCCAAGACGCCGGTGGCGGGGCGCGGCTTCCCCAGCCCCGGCGAGGGGCTGCGGCTCGAGGGCGCGCGCACCGAGCGCCTGGGCGAAGACATACTGATAGAGTGCGAGGTGAAGCGGACTTGTTCACAGGCATAGTTGAGGAGATAGGCACGGTGGAGCGCGTGCGGAGCGCCGCCGCCTCGGCGGAGCTGAGGATACTCGCCCGAACCGTGCTGGAGGACATACACCTGGGCGACAGCATCGCCGTCAACGGCGTCTGCCTCACGGTGACGGACTTTGACGGCGCGGGCTTTTCCGCCGACGTGATGCACGAGACGCTGAACCGCTCATCGCTGGCGCAGGTCAGGGCGGGCGCGAGGGTGAACCTGGAGCGCGCAATGGCCGCGAACGGCCGCTTCGGCGGGCACATAGTCGCCGGTCACGTCGACGGCACGGGCGTCATTGAGCGCACCCGCCGCGACGGCAACGCGCTCTGGTACGACTTCTCCGCCGCGCCGGAGGTGCTGAGGTACGTGGTGGAAAAAGGCTCGATCGCCGTGGACGGCGTCAGCCTGACGGTGGCGAGGGTGGATGCGCGCGGTTTTTCCATCTCGGCCATCCCGCACACGCTCTCGAACACGGCGCTGCAATATAAGCGCGCGGGCGAGCGCGTGAACCTCGAGACGGACATCATCGGCAAGTACGTCGAGAAGCTGATGCGCCCCGCCGGGGCGGAGCGGACGGGCAGCGGCATAACGCCGGAGCTGCTCTTGCAAAACGGATTTTGACCGGCAATGAGATAGAGCCGGAAAACTGAATCAAACGGCAAAGGAGCCATGTATATGTACGAGTTCAACACCATTCCCGAGGCCTTCGAGGAGCTTCGCGCCGGGCGCATCATCCTGGAGACGGACGACCCGAACAGGGAAAACGCGGGCGACTTCATCTGCGCGGCGGAGTTCGCGACAACTGAGAACGTGAATTTCATGGCCACGCACGGCAAGGGGCTGATATGTATGCCGATGAGCGCCGAGTACGTGGAGCGGCTGCACTTCCCGCAGATGGTGTCCGACAACACGGACAACCACGAGACGGCCTTCACCGTCAGCATAGACCACGTCTCGACCACGACCGGCATCTCCGCGGCCGAGCGGAGCATCACGGCCATGAAGTGCGTGGAGCCGGGCTCCAAGCCCTCGGACTTCCGCCGCCCGGGGCACATGTTCCCCCTGCTCGCGAAGAAGAACGGCGTGCTCGAGCGCGAGGGGCACACCGAGGCCACCGTCGACCTGCTGCGCCTCGCGGGGCTGAAACAGGTGGGGCTGTGCTGCGAGATAATGCGCGAGGACGGCACGATGATGCGCACGGCCGAGCTGGTGGAGCTGGCCGGGCGCTTCGGGATAAAGATCTTCGCCATCAGCGACCTCATCGCCTACCGCAAGCGGCACGAGAAGCTGGTCGAGCGCGTGGCGGACGTGCACCTGCCCACCCGGTACGGCGACTTCCGCGCGCTGGGCTACGTCAACAGGCTCAACGGCGAGCACCACGTGGCGTTGGTCAAGGGCGACATAGGCGCGGGGGAGGACGTGCTCTGCCGCGTGCACTCGGAGTGCCTCACGGGCGACACCTTCGGCTCGCTGCGCTGCGACTGCGGCGAGCAGCTTGCCAGCGCGCTGCGGCAGATAGACGCCGAGGGGCGAGGCGTGCTGCTCTATATGCGCCAGGAGGGGCGCGGCATAGGGCTTATAAACAAGCTGCGCGCCTACGAGCTGCAGGAGCAGGGCATGGACACGCTGGAGGCCAACATCGCCCTGGGCTTCGCGGGCGACCTGCGCGAGTACTACATCGGCGCGCAGATACTGCGCGACCTGGGCGTGCGCACGATGCGGCTTTTGACCAACAACCCGGACAAGGTCTATCAGCTGGCCGACTTCGGGCTGGAGATAACCGAGCGCGTGCCGATACAAATAGAGGCCACGCGCTACGACCTCAGGTACCTCCTCACGAAGAAAAACCGCATGGGACACATACTCAACTACGACGCAAAGGAGACTGTAAACGCATGAAGACCTATGAAGGCAAGCTTGTATCCGGAGACATCCGCGTGGGCATAGTCTGCGCCAGGTTCAACGAGTTCATCACCTCCCGGCTGCTGGGCGGCGCGCTGGACGGGCTGAAACGCCGCGGCGTGGGCGAGGACTGCATAGACGTGGCATGGGTGCCGGGCGCGTTTGAGATACCGCTGATAGCCAAGAAGATGGCCTCGGGCGGCAGGTACGACGCCGTCATCTGCCTCGGCGCAGTGATACGCGGCAGCACCAGCCACTACGAGTACGTCTGCGCCGAGGTCAGCAAGGGCATCGCCGCCGTGCAGCTGGAGACGGGCGTGCCCGTCATGTTCGGCGTGCTGACCACGGAGAACATAGAGCAGGCCATAGAGCGCGCCGGCTCCAAGGCCGGCAACAAGGGCGCCGAGTGCGCCGAGGGCGCGATAGAGATGGTGAACCTCCTGCGCGAATTGGGCTGAAAACAAAAAATGCACCCGCATTTTGGCGGGTGCATTTGTGCGTGCGGAGCCTGGAAGCAGGCCGTTTACCTGACTATTATGGCGTAGTTCTCCTTGCGCTTGGCGCTCTTGGGCAGGTCGCCGTCGGGGTAGCCGAGAATGCAGTTGCCGACGCCTATCCAGTCGCCCTCGACGCCCCATTTGGCGAGCATCTCGCGGCCTTCGGGCAGCTCGAACGTCTCATAGGCGCGGTTTATCCAGCATGAGCCGAGGCCGAGCGCGTGCGCGGCGTTCATGAGGTTGCCCATGACGAGAGAGGCGTCCTGGACGCCGTTGCGGTTCCCGGCCTGGGCGAGCACGACTATGACGGTCGGCGCGCCGTAGAAGGGGTCGGAGTCGGTGCCCATGATCTGGGCGTTGAGGCTGCTCAGCCGGGCGATGTCGCCCTTGTCCTGAACGGCGATCATGAGCGGGGACTGGGAACCCTTGGCCGTGGGGGCGTACTTTCCGGCCTCCAGTACGGCGTTGAGCTCCTCGTCGGTGATCTGCTCGCTCTTATATTTCCTCACGCTGCGGCGCGTGAGCAGGTTTTCATAGGCTGCGTTCATGTAAGCACCTCCGTCTGATTTATAGTCCTATTTTACACCCGGAGCGCTGCGTTTTGCAATAGAGTTGACGCGCGCGCGGCGGGATGCTATCATCGTGGCGAGGTGGTAATTATGAGCTATTCCGGCGCGAAATTCCACGTGTTCAACTGCCCGGACGCCGACCTCGCCCTGACCGTCACTGACGACGAGTGCGAGCCGTACATACCGCGCGGTGCCGCGGCGCTGGTCAGCCTCAGCGGCGTGGTGTTCGACGGGGACGTCGGCGTGTTCCTGCACGCTCATAAGATAATCATACGTCAGTACTGCGAGGACTGGGCGGGCAACGCCCACCTCCTGACGCTGAACCGCCGCCGGAGGGAGCGGGACATAGTCCTGCCCCGGGACGGGCGTCACGCGGTCTGCCTGCTGGGCAGAGTGCTGGACCTGGGTGTGATAGCCCTCCCGTCCAGGTGAGGCTCAGTCCGCGTCCGGCGCCAGGTATGCCATGCCGACGTTGAAAAACAGCTCCACCGCCAGCTCGCGCAGCTCGCCGCCCAGGTCGGCAAAGCCGTCGAAGCGGGCGCTGCGATAACCGAAGTGCTCGTCCATGACCTCCAGCCGGAGCTCCGGCTCGCGCTGCAAAAGCTCGGCGAGCGGCAGCTTTTCGCCGGTGAAGACGCCGCAATGCCCGCCGGACGGGAGTATGTACGCACAGCAGAAGTCCCAGTCAAGGCCGGTGAACTCCACGCTGCCCTCGCGCGTCATGCCGGAGCCGTCCGTGACCGTCATGCCGTACTCGGTGACAAGCGTCAGGCTGTCTCCGCGCACGGAAAAGCGCACCGGCATGTCGTGCAGGCTGTAGGGCGGGGCGTTGAACGTGTACTCGAAGCGCTTCACTTTTTCAGCTCCGGGATGTCGATCTCGGTGGGGTCGTCCGGGGACTCGATAAGCTCCCAGATGTCGTCGTTGCTCGCGTCGCTGGGGTCGCCGATGACGCTCAGCGGCTGCTTCATATAGCGCGCGTGGCCGCTGGCCGCGACGGTGCCGTCGGGGAGGATGATCTCGCCCTCGCCGTCGAAGATGAGGCGGGTGTTGCGCGTGACGCGCCCGGTGACTATCAGCGGCACGTCGTAGGGGACGGGGTGGCGGTAGCGGATGTTTATGTCGGCGGTGACCGCCCAGGTGTCCGGCTCGGTGACGTTTATGGCTCTGCCCATCGTCTCGTCGAGCAGCGCGCAGATAACGCCGCCGTGGACGCGGCCGGGGTAGCTCTGGTGTCTGGGGTCGGCGGTGACCAGGCCGACTATCGTGCCGTCCTCCAGCTCGTAGAAAGCGGAGTGCAGCCCGAAGGGGTTGTTGACGCCGCAGACGAAGCAGTTGCCGGAGTTGTTGTGCTTGCGTATGACTTTCTTTATCACTTTTGTCCCTCCACTGTAATTGGGGGAGCCTTATCGGCTCCCCCTTAAACTTTATTCAGGCTGATTTACAGGCCAAATACGCCGAGAACGCTGTGCCATGCGTCTTCGACGGCGACTATTACTTTCGCCAGGTCGTAGTTTGAAAATACCGTGTCCGCTATGCGCACGAGGTCGGCGTCCATCACCAGCGCCAGGGCGAAGGAAATGGCGCCCAGGGCTATGGCGAGCAGCGCAACCGTGCGCACTATGCTCCATGCTTTCCTCATCACTCACGCACCTCCCCGCGGCACCACGCGCCGGCCTTGGCAAACACCCTGCTGCAAAGTCCCGCCACGCAGCGCAGGAAGAACCACACCGCGAGGAAGACTATCACCAGGCCTACCGCGCCGACCATCAGGCCGAAGCCCACGCAGAGCAGGATGTCTGCGACGACGCTCATGCCCAAAAAAGCAAAGGATATGGCCACGCCGCCCGCATACGCCAGAGATGCGCCTATGAGCAGCAGCGCCAGCGAGGCGAGTATCAGTATGACCGTCACGGGTATTCCGGGTATGATGCCCAGCAGTACGCAGGCAAAGACCCGACCGCCGCGCAGCTTGGCGCGCTCCGGCTCCGCCTCGGGCGGCTGCGGATATTCGTAATCGCTCTCGCTTGTGTAGCCGTAGTCCGCATCAGGCTTCGGCTCCGCTTCGGCGCTCTCGTCCGGCTCGGGCTCAGGCTCCGCCGGTTCCTCGGCGGCCGCTTCTTCGGCGGGCGTTTCCTCCGCCGGGACTTCGTCCTCGCTCACCGGCTCCTGCGCGCCGGCCGAACCGTCGCTGTAGACCTCTATCGTGCCGAGACCTATGTCCACGGTCTCGAACTCCGGCACGGCGCTCTCAACCGGCTCAGGCTGCTCGATTTCCGGCTCCGGCTCGGCTTCGGCGGAAGGCTCCTCCGGCTCCAACCCGGCTCCGGCGTCGCTCTCCGGCTCGGCAGCGGTTTCCGGCTCCTCCGGCTCCGCGCTCTCCGGGGCTTCCGGCTCCGCCTCGGCCTCGGGCGCGGCGTTTTCCGGCGCGTCCCCGGCGGGGGCTTCCTGCGGAGCTTCGACGTCCGATGCGGCTTCTTCCGCAGTGTCCGGAGCCTCCTCGACCGGCTCGGCCGGGCTGTCGGCTTCGGCTTCGCCGGAGTCGCTTGCAGGCTCGGCGTACTGGTATTCTTCTTCCTCGTAATAGCTGTCCTCGCCGTCCGAGTCCTCGGGCGGGGTGTAACCTCTCAGGACGCTGACCGCGGCGAAGGTGGGGCTCCCGAGCGCGGCTATAACCGCGTCATCGTCGCCCGTCTCGTCAAAGCGGGCGTTCACGCCGCGCAGCACGGCCTCGCGGTCCGCACGAGCCATGCCCGAGAGCAGCTTCGCCAGTTCGGCGACGTATTTCTGTCTGTCTATGGCAGGTCACCTCCGAAAAGTGACAAAAGCTTTGGATACCGCCCGTGGGCGTTACGAATCATTATATAGTAGTATGCCCTGTGAGGTCAAGGCGTGAAATGTTAATAAATGAATTTTGTGTCCGCAGCGCGCCGGGCGCTCTGGAAAAAGCCGCCGACGCAGGGAATAAACGCGAGAAGTCTGATTGACAATCGGCTCACAATACTGTATGATATGTTTGGTATGTCAGGTATGTTCTCATAAACGTTACGGAGGATAAATAACATGAAAAGAAATACCAAGGTCGGCATTGTGACCTCTGGAGGAGACTGCCAGGGACTCAACGCGGCCATACGCGGCGTGGGCAAGGCGCTGCTGCAATATGTGCCCAACGTAGAGATTTACGGCATGTATGACGGCTACAAGGGACTCATAGAGGGCGACTACAAGTTCATGGAAAAAAATGACTTCTCCGGCATACTGGTGGAGGGCGGCACCATACTGGGCACCTCCCGCCAGAAGTACATACCCGGAAAGGCCATTGTGGACGACGAGGGCAACGATCTCATGCCGGCCATGCTGGACACATACAACCGGCTCAACCTCGACTGCCTGGTGGTGATGGGCGGAAACGGCACGCAAAAGAGCGCCAAGCTGCTCGCGGACGCGGGCATGAACATCGTTACCCTGCCCAAGACCATCGACAACGACATCTGGGGCACGGACACCACCTTCGGCTTCCAGAGCGCCGTGGACATCGGCACGAACGTCATAGACTACATCCACTCCACCGCGAGCAGCCATTCCCGCGTGTTCCTGGTCGAGCTGATGGGGCGCGACGCGGGCTGGCTTACGCTCAACGCGGGCATAGCCTCCGGCGCGGACATCATACTCATCCCGGAGATACCCTACAACATAGAGAAAATCGCTCAGGCCATAGAGGCGCGCCGCCGTCAGGGGCGCAACTTCACGATCATCGCCGTGGCCGAGGGCGCGGTGAGCGACACCGACGCCGTGCTGAGCGAGGAGGAGCGCCGCCGCGTCAAGGAGCAGTCGCGCCACTCCACGATATCCTACCGCATAGCCAGCGAGCTGGAGGAGCTGACCGGCCAGGAGACGCGCGTCACCGTGCCCGGGCACTACCAGCGCGGCGGGCCTCCCTGCCCGTACGACCGCGTGCTGGCCACGCAGTTCGGCACTGCTGCGGCGAGGCTTATCATGGACAAGCAGTACTCCACCATGGTCGGCATCCAGGAGGGACGCATCGTCTCGGTGCCCCTGGCCGACGCCGCCAGCCGCACCAAGTTCCTGCCCACCGACCACCCGCTGATACAGACGGCGCGGGACGTGGGGATACGGTTCGGCGACTGAAAACTACTTTAAAAGGCAGACCCGCGCTTCGCGCGGGTCTGCCTTTTAAAGTAACTGGGAAATTGTTAATCCCGCCCGACGTACACGCCGCCGGGCGGGATTTTATTGGAATTGTTCGCGCTGCGCGCGAATTCTGCCGAAGGCTTTTTGTTTTTGGTGCTGGATTGCACGTTTCGGGCATAGCCCGCTTGCGGGGGTCGCGGGCATGCTCTGCCGACGGACAGCAAGATTTTAGGTGCGCTGTGCG
>ENA-UOJL01001751-UOJL01001751.1-human-gut-metagenome-genome-assembly--contig:-P47-NODE-1751-length-20916-cov-5.268539_pt1 | contig 20916 bp, 24 predicted proteins | sample MGYA00242347_ERZ723894 | MGnify/ENA metagenome assembly ERZ723894
TTTTATTTACCCCGCTCTGGTTGCCACTGATAGTACATCTTCCCGTTATATGGATTCTCCACAATTTCAGGGCGTACAATGGTCTTTTTTCCATTCGAGGTATAGAAAGCCGATTTGCCGTTCAGCAGTCCCTTAACCTGTGCATCGTTCAGAGAAACGCCGTATACTTTAGCAACATTCATTCCGCATTTCCCCTTGCAGTAAAATCCGAACTTACCCTTGACTACATCCGCACCGCATTTCGGGCATTTGCCGATAGGTTCATGACTGCCGTCAAAAAGAGAAACAGATTTATCAACTGTGCCGTATTTCCTGCACATATCAGCGATAAACTGCTGAATACCTGACATAAATACCGCTTCGGGCAGACTGCCATGTTCAATCTGCTGTAACTTTGATTCCCATTCAGCGGTCAGCTTTGCGGACTTCACTTCATCAGGAACGACCTTAGTAAGCTCCCTGCCCTTATCTGTTGCGTGGAGCTGTTTTCCAATACGCTCCACATAACCGTTTTTGACAAGCGATTCAATCGTTGCAGCCCTTGTAGCAGGAGTGCCAAGTCCTTTCTTTTCGGTGTCCTCATCATAATTTTCGTTACCTGCACGTTCCATAGCAGAGAGAAGCGTATCTTCCGTGTAGGGCTTCGGGGGACTTGTAAAGTGTTCGCCTTTGCTTGCCTGAACTGTGAAAGCCTGTCCCTCAGATACCGCAGGCAGAGACTTTTCATCGTTCTTTTTATCGGTCTGCTTGACAAAACGTTTCCAACCAACATCAAGCACCGTGCGACCTGTTGCCGTAAACTCCGTGCCGTTGCAGATACCTGTTAGCTTTACAGCTTCATATTTGTGATCCGGAGCCGTTGCACAGATCAGCTTTGTGGCGATCAGCGTGAGGATATTTTTCTCACCCGTCGGCAGAGAAGAAAGGTCAGCGGTCGCAATACCGCTTGTGGGAATAACTGCATGATGTCCAGATACCTTGCTGTTGTTGATAACCTTAGAAATATCAGGATTATGCGAGATACCAAAGCCGAAAATTGTATTGCAGAGGTTGACAACATCAAAAGCTGTTTGCAGTATATCATCGCTGAGATATTGGCTGTCTGTTCTGGGATATGTAACGAGCTTTCCCTCATAGAGCGATTGTGTGTAGTCAAGTGTCTGCTGCGCCGTGTAGCCGAAAGCCTTGTTTGCTTCTCTCTGAAGCGTAGTCAAATCGTAAAGCTTTGGCGATTTTTCGGTCTTGATTTCACGCTTGACCGAGGAAATTGTAACTGTTTCGCCGTCACAGGCAGAAACGAGAGTATCAGCAGCATTTTCATTATCAATTCTTGCAGAAGAAAGAATAAAATTTCCGCAATTCAGGTCAGCAGTATAGTATTTTTGCTTGATAAAGCCGTTCACTTCCGCATCACGCTGAACGATCATCGCAAGGGTAGGAGTCTGTACTCTGCCGATATTGAGTTTACCGCCGTATCTGCACGAAAACAGCCTTGAACCGTTCATGCCAACGAGCCAGTCCGCCCTTGCTCTTGCGTAGCCTGCTGAAAATAAATTGTCATATGCGGACATAGGCTTCATATTGGTAAGAGCTTTGTGAATAGCGGATTCTTCCAAAGAAGAAACCCATAAACGCTTGACAGGTTTGCGGCACCGAGCCATATTGTAGACATAGCGGAAAATGCACTCTCCCTCACGGTCAGCATCGGTTGCACAGATAATTTCCGTTACATCGCTCCTGTTCATAAGGTTTTTCAGGATATTGTACTGAGATTTCGTACTTTTCGTAACGGTAAACTGCCACTGATCAGGAATCATCGGGAGCTGTGAAAAGCTCCATTTCTGCTCCCAGCCGTTGCCGTAATCGTTGGGATATTTTAGTCCTACCAGATGTCCGACACACCATGAGACAATATATCCATTGCCCTCGTTGTAGCCTTTCTTTGCGGTATCAGCCCCGACAACGGAACTGATTGCACGTGCAACACTCGGCTTTTCGCCTATGATCAAAATTGACATAAAAAGTTCCTTTCATACTTGATTTTTTTCGATGGATGTGATATAATGACTTTAAAGAAACATACCATAACAAGAGGTAGCTATCAATGATAAGCATAAAAACTGATTTAACCCCCGAAGAACAGCAGCAAAAAGACTTAGAGCGTTTGGAAAGAATGCGTCCTATGGACGATGATCTTATGCGAGAACTGTTCAGGAATAATATTCCGCTTGCACAGCTTGTTCTCCGAATCATAACTGGCATGAATGACCTCGTCATTACCTCGGAGGAAACACAGTATGATCTTGAACATTTATTAGGTGCAAGATCATTATGTCTTGATGTGTTTGCAACAGATAGTCTTGAACGAAAATTCAATCTTGAGATTCAGCGTTCTGACAGAGGTGCTTCACCCAAGAGAGCAAGATACCATTCAAGTGCTATTGATGTTGAGTTTCTTAAAGCAAAGCAAGATTTTTCAAAACTCCCGATTACATACGTTATTTTTATTACTGAAAATGATGTAAGGGGAGCAAACAGACCGATCTACATCTTCGATAGACAGGATGCTGTAACTGGCGAACCGTTTGGAGATGATGAACACATTATCTTTGTTAATGGTGCATATAATAATCCTGATGATACTTCTGATTTAGCAAAATTGATTCACGATTTTGCTTGCAGTAATGACGAAGATATGTATTTCGACCTTATGGCTGAAAGTACACATTATTATAAGAAAACTGAGAAGGGAGTGAGCCATATGTGCAAACTTATGGAAGATATGAGAAATGACGAAAAAATTATCATCGCCGTCAAACTTCTTAAAAGAGGAAAGGAATCCTTTGAAGAGATTGCAGAGGATAGTGGGCTTTCTCTTGAGGATGTAAAGAATCTTGCAGTACAGTTAGAAATTATTCCCACATAAACCACACCCACCCAAGCACATTCCCCACCACAGGGAATGTGCTTTTCAATTTATCTGCACTCCCTCAGAAAGCTCCACGAAGTCGGCAAAAGTGATCGTTGTCGGAAATCTGTGATTGCCGCCCTGCTCGGTACTGATATAGCCTGCATTCTGAAATTCCGAAACGGTCCTGTCAGCCGTATCAGCGTCAACACCAAGGGTATCTCTGATGCACTTGTTTGTTATAAATCCTCTTGTCACGCTGTTGAGAAGCAGCGATTTTGCAACACCTTCGGGTACTGATCGGATCGCACTAAGCGGTGCAAAATCACGCATGCGGTCAGGAGCGTTCTCCTCGAAAGAAGAAATATCCTCCAAGTCCTTTATGGTGTATCCCTGATTTCTACTGCTTGCAGGAGCAAGGCACTCATCGTTAGGTTCATCCATATGATCGTAGAATTGATACTGCTCGTCCTCATCAGTGCCGCCGAGATTATCGTCATACTTTTCACGGAAACGCTCGTTGATCTCGCCGATTCCCTCACCGACCTTATAGGCAAGATATGCCACGCCCGACATAATGCCGAGTCCAACGATACCCTTGATAATCTTCTTTGCATTCATCATAAAACCTCCATTATTGATCGCCAGAAGCATTCTGACATTTCTTGTTCTGTTTTTCCCTTGCTTTCATCTCCTTGACAAAAGCACGGTATTTCGCCGTATATTCGTATGATTTGCCAAATATATTGACCGCTGCCTTATACAGACCAGGCTCGTATTTCTCGATTATCGCAAGCTCCTCATTAATATGCTTGCTGAACGGACATCCCACACAGCCTGTTCTTTTTAGTCCGTATTCCGTATAGCAGCGTGAATGTGTTACATCGAACATTTGCTCATAATCTAGTTTATCGCCGTCCGTATACCAAAAGATCGGACGATATGTATTGCAGCTTTTTGACTTGCTTTCGGAGAAACAAGTCTTGTAATTGGCAGACCTGATACCTCCCTCAGCCTTGCGGATTCCCGTGATCTCAAGATCTGCATCAGTTTCCCTGATAAAACGCTTCGCAGGCTTTTTCTTTGCGTATTCACAACACTTGTTGGATATGGGGAAATCCGGTGGATTTGCAATGATAAACTCTTTCAGCCATTTATTGCGGCTGATTGAGTATCTGCTCATTTGCTGTATTCCGTTTTCAAGTGTATAATAAGCGTTGCACCACCATTGCAGAGCTACTTTACACTTCGGATATTTCTTTAAAAGAACTTCCAGCGGCTCGTCCTCCCATTGAAAATGATGAGACTGCAAACGCATCATTTGCTCAGAAACATACTTCGACAGGAAAGGAACACCGTACTGCCGTACACAAGTCGGGATAGGCTTGTCGGGCTTGACACGCTCGATAGTGATGCCGTATTTCTGTTCAAGATAGTCGAGATGTTCCTTTGTTGCGGAGTATTCAAGTCCCGTATCTATCCAGAAATACTTAACCTTGCTGTCCTCATCGACCTTATGTATCAGGTCAAGGACAATATCGCTGTCCGAACCGCCGCTGATACTGCATACGGGATCATAAGACTGCATCAATATCCGCTGTGCCTTGCACATACTTGTATAGATCGTGTAATTTTCTGCATCAGCAGTTGTTTTAAGTATTTCATCGTTCACCATTTAACCCTCCCAAAATATGAGCATCACATCGACAGTCCAGCCGTTGCCAATACACTTGTATCGCTGAGTGTTGGAAATTCCTGCTGTATAATCATCAGGTAAGGTCTGCAATCTTTCTGCTTCAACAGGCGTTAGTTTCCTGATGATATAGTCGCCGTCGGGCAGATCAATTTTGTACAAACCAGTCTTTGCGCCCTGACCTCCGCCATTTGCAGAAAGCGTAACAGACTTTCCACGAACGGAATAAATCCGCTGTCCCTGACCGCCCTTGCCATACTGTCCGACACGAACAGGAGTGCATATAAGCGTATCCTTTTGAACCGTTGTTACGCAGTTGGACTTGTTATCCTTGCGGACTTCAATATGCTGTTCCGTCTTGTTTTCGTCAACATATCTTCCACGCTGGGCGGCACCGATTACGGGAACAGCCACCTTTTGACGACTTCTTTCTCCTGTAAAATTCGGGAAAGGATTTGTGCCGGCTTTATAATATGTAGCAGGAATCGTGTGCGACTTACCATTCACCGTATCAATAGGCAAGGCAACCATAGAGTTCCGATGACATTCAAGATTGCTCTGAAAAGTCGGGTGATAGCACGCTGTCATACAGTACGACTTGTCCTGCCAAGCCACACCGCTTTCAAGCACATCTTTCAGCATAATACCTTTGTCGGCTGGAAAAGAAGTAACAGGGATATTCGTCCAATAACAGCGTTTTCTGTTCTGAGCCGATACCAAAGCTGAATTTATCATAATCGGCTCTACACCAAGTCTCTTTGAGATCTCGTCCTTGATATTCTGATAAATGGATTGGTTATTCTCATACAGAAAATATCTGCACTCCGATTCTTTTAATGCTCTCACATATTCCATAAACAGCTGAAAGCCCATGCCGTCCGAGGTAGTCTCTCTGCCTTTCTTTGCGATAGACCAATATGTACAAGGACTGCCGCCAAGCAGCAGGTCATATCCCTTAAACTGCGTGAAATCGCTGTCAAATACATTCCCGTGGTGAACAATATCGGGGAAATTCTTCTTTGAAACCGTGACGGCGTACTTGTCGATCTCAAAGGCATCATAGCACTCCACAGGCAATCCGGCACGTTCAAGCGCCAGTCTGCCGCAGGAGATACCGTCAAATAAACTAAGTATTCTCATTCAGACAAATTCTCTCTTTCTCATTGTCCGTGTTATGTTGTTGGAACTTTGACTCCGGTGGGATCAAAGTTGGTTATTCATCGTCCTCGCCATAGTAATCGAGCATTTCGTGATAGTTGTTTTCCAGATCATCGTACTCCTCGCAGAGCTTGTTGTACTTGTCCGCAAGGGCAGTATGCTTTTTAGTGAAACGCTCCGCAGCCGTCAGACCGCCGACGATCTCTCCCATATGAAAACCGTTCATAAACCATTTTCTGGGAGCTTGTCCGCAATTTTAGCTCCCACGCTCACAGCCGCAGCAGAGCCAATTACCGTCATAGTACCGATACCGATCTTCTTCATTGTTCTCATAGTCGTTCCTCACTTTCGGTTATTCATCATCGCTGTTGTTTTCATCGTAGAAGTCATACTCCTCATCGTCATCGGATTCATTGTCCTCCTGTTCAAACTCAGGAACAGCCTTGCTCTTGGACTTCTTTTTGCTAAGCATAAATCCTGCTGCACCGATACCGATCAGAACAATCGCACCAAAAAGAAGATAAATATTGTTCATATTGTTTTTTTTTGGCTGCTCGGCTGTTTCGGAATGATCTTCGCTGTCAGTTAGCGTTTCAGCAGTTTCCGTAACAGTGGAATTATGATTCGTTACTCTGCCGTTTGCGTTCTCTGCTGCCTGAGCCGCCTGTTCGGGCGTGATACTGCTCTCCTTATTTTCATCGCCTGCATAAAATAGTGCATAGAGATCATAATCGTCAACTTTTGTAAATGACAGTTTAGGACACCATTCCAAAACAGCTTAAAATCGGTAAAATAAGAATAGTGTTTGAGATAACCGAAAGGACGAATTATGATGATTGATATGATTTACAACCTCCGTGTGGGCGATATTCACGCCGCTGAGTTTTCTGACGAGTTTAACGAGTTTAACAAGCTCTGTATTCCCTTTGAAAATTCGCTGAGCGAGGAGCAGATTGATGTATTCCACAAAATCCTCGATTGCGTGAGCGATACCGCCGCCGCTGAGATGAGAGCTGCGTATAAGGTCGGTTTCAAGGACGGCGTGGCTATAATGAAGGAAATTCAAGAATAAAATCATAGACACCGATTAAGGAAACGGTCTTATCCCTGTTTAATATGGGATAAGGCTTTTCCTTTTCAGGCGATAAAGTTCAATATGGAATTGGTATAATCTATATTTCTCCGCACTGTATATATTGCACTAAACTATACGGATAATTTATAGATAATTTCATCATATTGCTTGACAAAAGCCGAAAGAATATGGTATAATATAATGGATAATATATCTATTTTTCAACTGTTCCCCAGTATGAGAAGAAGCATAAATCAAGGACTTTATTTTTCGGTGAAAGAAGGGAATGTAATGTTAGAAATCAGTAAATCTGTTGAAAAAACGTTCGACTGCGATGGTTTGAAAGCTGAGTTCGTCGCAGATGTTGTTACATATACTCCAGAATCATCCATCGTAAACCAGAATGAAACCGAATTGATTTACAAAACAATCGACGAGATTCAAGATAGAATTGATGAACTAAACTCAGATATAGATAAACTAACAAATCACGCTGATGGAGTGGACTATATTGTTGCAGTTGCCAGTGGTGTAATTTGTGGGTTTATAGATGTACTCTTTGTTAGTGATCTTTCGTTTGAAAAGGCAAATGAATGGGGAAACGACAAAGTAAATGACTTTGTTTTAAAAATAGCTAAAAAGCAAGGCTACGAGGGAGAAGATCTATCTGATGCAGTAAAATTTCTTGAGGATAAATTCCCAATCGCAGCTGATAAAGCTACTAATGCATTTGGTGGAGGTTATAATCATCACCTTAGAGATTTTTCCCATCACCCAACCCCTGTTGGCTTATTCTTTTCTTTGCTAACGCAGTTTACCAAGTGCGTATATGGTACTAATACCGCAGGTTTTTTTGACGTATATAAGCTCCAACAAGAGGATATGGTACTTATCGGCAGGAATCTCCAAGAAAAGCTGTTATTTGGAGTTGTTCATTGGTTTTTCCATATGGTAAGCGATATGGCAGGCTCATCAGGATCAATTGCTGATGGAAAAACCGGAACTGGTTTGCCCGGTCCTCTTGTATCACTCTTAAAAGAATTATCCGCCCTTCCGTTCTTTAAGAATCTCAATGAAAAGGGGTATAAAACTTTTTCGGTATGGATATCAAAGCTTTTCAATGGCACGCTATTAGGTGAGCATGATGAAAATGGAAAAAAAAAATCGCCAATTAAATTATATTTACAAACATAAAATTGCCACAATTAGGAAAACAGGCTATTCCGATAATTATAAATGAATGTGTAGTAAGAGGATTTTATTTTGTACGTCGCTTGAGTTTAGAGTTGAAATCCAATAATATCAAGAACCTGAAAGAATTCAATCAAATCAATTGGAAAAATGTACTCCCGTTCAACAATAGAACTATAATCAGAATGTTGACTATATCCCTCGGTTCTTTTGTAACGATTGATCTTGCAGATGCGGCTATTGAATCAGCAATAAAATCCGGAGGATTTGTCGCTGGATTTGCCAAAAATATGATCGTTAAAGTGAATTTTGTGGGGATAGGTAGATTTTCAATTGCTGTATTTTCAGACGTGAAAATGGGTATACAGCGACAGCACAAAATCAATGAAGTAATAAATCTCATGAATGAACAAATCAGCTGTTATAACGCCACATCTGCTATCACACTAAAATCACTATTGGATTTTATAGAAAGCACCAACGAAGCAAATGAAGCTTCACGGCAAAGTATTCAGGATAGTCAAAAAGCAGCTGCTGACAATATCCTGCAAGCGAAGAACATTTTTGAGGATAACCAACACGATTTGGAGGAGTTACTATGAATGAGGTAATTGTTAGAGCGCCAAGTGACCTTAATATTAGCTATCTTATCGAAGCTGCGAATGATGTCCTTGTTCATTCAAAAGACGACATAAGCTATTTTGAATCTCTTAAGAACAAAAAATGGTATCATTACCTATTTGAAAAAATCACATTTAACAAAGACAATGAATTGCGAAAAGCTAATGGTGTTTTGAATATCGCAAAAATGCAGGACATTATTGTAAAGATCCTTCTTCAACTCTCGGAAAGCCGCAATGAGATATACGCATTCATTGCAAACAACTCATCTTTGATTGAAGAACTGTCACAATCTAACCTCTATATTCAAAAGCAACAAAAGGCAATTATTGCAATTCTTAAGCAGATTAAGTATCAGGAATCTTACATTCCAAAGTATCAAGACCTTTCTTCAAAGAATGCTGATATTATTTTCGCAACATTGCAAAAATTGGCTCAGGAAAGCAGTCTGCATGATAAAAACAACGAGTTGACTCAACAATATCTTCGTACTGTTCTGATGTGTAATCCTGTGAACCCCAGCTTTAATTTCGATAATCTTGATGAGATTGAAAACTTAGGGGTACAAATCAGACAGCGGCTCGCTATTATGCTCTATGAGTACCTATACTTAGCTGATGCAGATGATACTATTCAATCTGATGTGCTGGATAGAATCAGTCCCCATTTAAAGCAAGTTGCCAGAGATAACGTAAATAAAAGCACTCAATTGATGGGCAAAGAAGTATTAATTCTACAGTACGAGAAGATTGAAACAGTTGAGAAGGTATCCGAAGATGGACTTATCTACTCCTCCTCAACTGATAAGACAGAGGATTGCATTGAGGTAATTGATATATCAACTCTTAAAGAGAACGTCTGTGCGTTCCTGATTGGAAAGTCAGGAGTTGGTAAAACCACTTTACTTCAATCTATTTCTGAAAGAATTAGCTCTCCTCTCAAAACTGATGACAAAGAAAATGGTTATGTGATATGTACTGATTCCTCAAGAAAGCTTACAATAATCGACTCAGATGGCTTTTCTTATAATAATAACAATACTATATCAGAACTTGATGCAATCATTCAGAAACAGCACGTCAATAGACTTGTTTACTGTATAAACTTCACTTCAAATAGATTTGAAGAATACGAAGCAAGCATTATCTCTACGCTTAGAAAAAACAATCCCAATATAAAGGTTGTCATTGTACTTACACAATGCTATAATACTAAGTCTAAAGATTTCGAGCGAATGGTAACATATATAAAGAGTAAAACAAATTACGCTACAATCATCCCCGTTCTATGTGTGGACTGGGAAACGGATGGTGGAATAAAAAAATCATTTGGCGTTAATGATGTGATGAGCGAGGTGTTCAATGAGTAGAAACGTCAATGTGGTCATTATGGGTAAAACAGGTGTCGGCAAAAGCACATTGGTAAATGCTGTATTTAAACGCAACATCGCCAAAACGGGTGTCGGTGCTGCAATTACTTTAGAAAATGCGAAATATACAAATCGAATCTATTATAGAAATCAACCTATTGACCTAACTTTGTATGATACTGTCGGACTTGAAATTGATTCTGAAAAGAATCATTAAACGTTATTAGGTATTCAATCTCATATCTCAAATCAAATGTACGGAAGTCTTGAGGATATAAGTATTATTTGGTATTGTATCAATTCAAACTCAAATAGGTTTGAACAATATGAAGATGACTTATTACAGCAATTACGTTATGAGTATGAAATTCCATATATCATAGTACTTACTCAATCTTGGAGCCGAAAGTCTGCTGAATCCTTATCAAATAAATTACTATCGTGGAATCCGAATTTAATCATCGAACCAATTTTAGCTGAGGATTATGATACTGATGTTGGTAGCAAAGCAGCGTTTGGTATTAACGATTTATTATCCAAAACAATTTATCAGTATAACGACATGAAATCTGAAGTCCTCGGAGATAAAATTCAAATACTTGAGAGCCAGGAAACAAGCTACACTCAGGCAAGAAGAAAAGCATTAAGGATAGTTGATGAATACGCTGACAAGGCGTTTAAGTGGGGGTGTGTTCCTCTTGCGTCGCTTTTCTCTTTGCAAATAATCTACGGGAAAATGGTAAGTGAACTCGCTGCTGCCTATGGAGTTTCACTTAGTTCTGATGATAAGACCACTATTGGCGCATTGTGGGCAGCTGTCTTAGTTTTTTCACCTATTTTTGCAATACCAGGTCTTAGTGGCGGTGTTGCGAAAGAGTTGATAGAAGATGAAGGCAAAAAGTTTATTGATGCAACTGAACGGGTTGTAAGAAGTGCCAATGGCGCAGAGGATAATCAAGCTATTTTGGAAAGGATTAAGGCTGAACTTGAAAACCGGAAAGGATAATGAATATGAATAATAATAACAATTCAAACCTGAGTATGGCTCAGATTCGTGATCAGGAACGAGATGCTTTTGATAAAAAAGTCGATGAATTGGATGGTAAATTTCCGCCTGCTAACATTATTATTGCTGGCAAGACCGGAGTCGGTAAAAGCACGCTACTTAATGCTGTGTTCAAGGAAAAACTTGCTGAAACAGATATTGGACATCCTGTTACTTCTAAAAGCGAAAAGTATGAAAGCGATAGTGTACCGATTAGGATTTGGGATACAGTCGGTTTTGAATTAGATGAAACAGGAAGTCAACATAGAAAGGTTATTACAGACATAAGGAATATTATCGCTAAGAAAAATGCGAATGATGATCCTTTTGATAAGATTCATTGTATATGGTACTGCGTAAATGCTGAAGCTAAACGGTTTGAGTTGATCGAGTCAAAATTTGTTACCGATCTGTACAGAATAGGTGTGCCTTTTGTAATTGTAATGACGCAATGCTTCTCAAAGAAACAGAATGATGCGTTTCAAGCATATATTAAAGGTAAACTCAAAGAAACCGGAGGAGAAGCTATTCCGGTAATTCAATTACTGGCTCTTGATAAGGAGATTGAATTTGATGATGAGGTAAGAGTGGTTAAAGCGAGGGGCTTGAAAGAACTCGTTGATTTTACAGTTAATAGTATGCCTGAATACTTAAAGAATTCTTTTATTGCTGCCCAGAAAGTGGATCAAGATTGTAAGCGTAAAGCTGGTGCTGATGTTGTTTCAAGATTTGTTAAAAAGGCAATGGAGGAAAGCTTTATTCGTAGAATTATTGGTGTCAGGTTGTTATTGACGAACAAGGATACTCAAAAGATGCTTACGGAAATTGCGTACTTATATAATATCAGGATCTTACAACCTAAAAACATCGATCAGATTTGTCATGACTCAATCCGAGCAGTTGAGAAGGGCGAACTGAAGAACTTTTGGAAGTTTAAATCTAAGGTTAAAGAGGAGTTTGATAATCTGATTTCGGAGATGGACTTTAATAAGGACGATTTTTCTTTTGAAGATCTGGACAGTTCCCATGCTAACAGATCGGCTTGCCTATTGGCGTTATATGGCTTTAAATTCATGAATGCTGTTGAAACGGTTTGGGAAACCGCAACACAAGAGCAATTAAAGGAAATCGGAACAGTTGTTGCACTCCTTACTCGTGAGATGAATAGGTTGTATTAACTCTATGATAATTGAATCGGTATGGCAATAAGTTACCCTTTTAATCTTAGCCTAATGACGCACTCAAAAACCGTCCCACACAAGTCATAATCGGAATTGTGGAGCATACCACAACAAGCACATACCCTTTTGGAACTGAATTACTAACCGCAAGCTCTCGGAAACGCTCTGCAAGCGTTTCTGAGGGCTTTCTTTTTCAGGCGGTTAAGTTTTACGCTCCGCAAAGGTGGAGGGCGCTGTGGGGCTTCTCCGTTCCGCTGACGGCTATTGTCAAGCAGAGGTCTGCACGGTGATGCCGTTGCGGATTTCATACTCACGCACACGGCGGTAAAAGGTATTTGCCGACATATCCATTCTTCGCATAAAGTCACGCCCCGTGATGTGCTTGGCTCTCCATTCCCCATAGAGCTGCCCGAATCTTGTCCAGTCGGTGGGGATAGGTTTCCGTCCCGTGTACTTGCCCTGTGCCTTAGCGATTTCGATGCCCTCACGCTGTCGCTGTTTGAGCTGTTCTCTTTCTAGCTGAGAGAGGGCAGCGAACACGGTGAGCATAAATTTCCCCGTAGGCGTGTCGGTGTCGATTTTCTCCTTATGACTGATAAGCGTAACATTCTTGTCGGTAAGAGTGTCGATGATGTTCAGCAAGTCCTTTGTGGAGCGCCCCAGACGGCTGATACTCTCGATGTAGAGGGTATCTCCCTCACGCACATAGTCGAGCATTGCCCTGAGCTGAGGGCGGTCTGTGTTTGCTCCTGACAGCTTTTCGGAGAAGATACGGTCAACCTGATAGTCACACATAATCTCCTGCTGACGGGCTGTCTCCTGTCTTTCCGTAGATACACGGATATATCCGATTTTGCTCATAGTATCGTCCTTTCTTTATTCAAGAGTGTTTTTATTTCTCCGTTTTGCCTGTGTCCTCTGTCGGCTCTGCTCGGCAGCCCTCTTGTTAAACTGCTGATCTCTGTAACTGCGGACAGCTCTGATGTACTGACTGGCAACTTGCTTCTTTGCAAGAAATGCCTTATGTTCGGGGAGTATTTCATTGCGCCTGTCTTTCATTCTCTTTAACAGCTTCTGTATATCCTGCAATGACGGAATTGAGCCGTCTGAGGTGTACTTTGTGCTATGCTCCCTGAGATAAGCCATAGTCTGCTCAAAGTCCTCAATCTCTGCGGCGTGTTTTTTCTTGTATCGGCTCTGCTTCAAGCCCTTCAAGCTCTTGTATTCCCTATATGTCGGTACAAGCTCATCGTGGTGATTCATCTTGGCGATAATTGTTTCAACGGTATTGATATGTGCTTTCAGATCGGCAACCTCGTCCGTGTGGTCATCTTCGTGTTTGCTGTTAAACATAAAGCCCGTAAGCTCGGAGTAAGATGTGTTAGCCTTTCGCTTCAGAGCGGTAGAAAAGAAGCTGTTGCGAGTGCGCTTGAAACTATGGGCGAAATCGTCAAGGAGGGTAAGGCTGGCGGTGGCGAACTTTCAGAAGGATTCATGGTAGAGTTCAGGGACTATGCACAAAAAGTGCTTGATGAAGGCTTTGATATTTCCGAGCTTGCAAAGTGGGGCAAAGAGAGCGGCATTGATATAGGCGATGTCTTTCAGGATGATTTCAAAGACATTGTTCAGCGTCAGATTGATAAAGGTTTTGATATAAAGGATCTTATCGTCTGGGGCACAAATTCCGGTCTTACGATCGGCGATAACTACGATAAGGAGTTTGAAAAGCTCGTGCAAAAAGCCCTGGATGAAATGTACCCCGATACAAGTGGGCTGGTTCAGTGGGCAATAGACAACGGCACAGCTTTAGGCGAAATTTTCGGTGAAAACTACAGTCAGCATCTTTCGGAATATATGAGAGAGGTTGAGCTCGCATATTGGAAACGCTGGGATGAAGTCGGCGTGCAAAGCATAAACAGCGCTTCTGATGCAGCGAAGTACTACGCAGGCGATTACGGAATCGGCAGCAAATCAAATCTTCGATATTTTGCCAAAGGCGGCTTCCTTGGAAGCGGGCAAGGCATAGTAGCCGAAGCCGGACCGGAGCTGATAGAAATAATGAATGGCGGAGCGAAAATAACTCCTCTAACCGGAACGGCAAGAAATACAGCCGTATCGGGAGCAGGCGGTTCAGGAGTTCAGAAAAATTTCTACAGCAGTTATACAGTCAATGCGACGATCGCCGGAAAATATGACGTGACTCGTCTTGCAGAAGATCTGGAAATGGAACGCCGACGGATTGAAGCAGGAAGGGGCTTGTAAAAATGAGCAGTTTTATTTTTAACGGAGTAAGCAGCGATGAACTCGGACTTATTATTACTGCTCCGATAATACGTCCCACATGGGGAAAAGAAGTCAGCGAGGTAACTCGTGCAGGAAGTGCAAGAAAGATAATACAGGAATCAAAAACATTCGGAAATGCGGATTTTGTTATAAATACCGTTATTGCAGAGGCTTCTCCTGAAAATGTACGCAGTATTTTCAGTAAACTTTCAGGATTTGGAAAGCTGCTTATTTCAACAGCTCCACAGGAATATCTTGATGTTTTTATCAAACCTCTTGTACCGGAAGCAAAAGCCCTGACAATGGCGGAACTGCCGATAAATGTAACTGCTCTGCCTTTCGCATATGCTGTTCGCCCGACGATTGTTGATATTACTGAGGCGTCGCCGTATGTTGCTGTTGAGAACTCAGGGACGGTTTATTCTCAGCCGGAAATAAGGTTTACGAAATTAACTCACAGCGATACCGTTATAAATGTAAATGGAAAGGGTTTTACTATTAAAGATCCTGCAAAAGGCGAACCGGTTGAAGCCGGATATGAAATTATAATCGACTGTGATGTTGAGGTAGCATATTTTGTCCGAAATAACGGTGAGAAAGTTTCAATAAATTCAGACACTTATGGGGATTTTCCCCTGCTTCATACTGGGACAAATTACGTAACACATTCAGGAGACTTAAAAAGCGCTTCGATCAAAGTAAATGAGAGGTGGTATTGATGTATGGCGACGGAACACAGACAAATCCGTACATTCCTACGGCATGGGACGAATTCGTGTATGCCGTAGGTAAGGACAAGCAGACATATGTGTCGATGCCTGAGAGCGGCGGAGTATTCGACATGAATGATATCGCTCCGACCGGAACAAGCTTAAACGTCGTTTGCAAAAGTCTTGAGGGGAATGACTGGGAAATGCGGAACGCTTATAATGTCGCATTTAATTTCAACGGCGATTACAACGGAGGTCACGCCGCTAATCTGATACATAAATTTCACTTTCTGAATATGTACAGCGATATCGGAACTCTGTTTTATGTAAATATCGGCAAGCTTTCGGAGTGTAAAATTTCAGGTATAGCGGCAAAAAATTATGCCTTATATAGAGGAGAATTTGAACGATGCTCTATGAATTTCAAGATTATAGGCAATGTACAATTTCATGAAAGCTACGATGATTATTGGAACAACTTTGATTTTGTTAATGCAATTGTCGACAAAAGTGAATCCACATCGACGTCTACAGAAAACCGTATACCTGGAAACAACTCATTTATTAAGCTTATACCGAACGAGACAAGCGGAACATTTAATATCAGGGGGAAAAATAACGTTTTTTCTTCCGGTGCGGGGAATTACGTCACCTTGCCGTCAGGCACAAGGGTTGACGTTACCGAAGAACAGCTGAAAGATGCAACGTATCTCCGTTCGATAGGTTTCCCAATAGTAGGTGATTGAAATGGATGAAATAATTATTGACATCACCGAGCTGGAGCAAGGAACTATCGGCAATAGTGGAAATGATACGAGCAGCACCCGTGTAAGAAGTCCCGGATATTTTACTCTTCCCGAAAGTCCGGATAATATCAAGGTTTCTGTCATTGCAGAAGCGGTCAACGGAAAAGCGGTTTATACAAATATAATGGGTTACGGAAGCGGCGGAAATCTTGTAAATGATTACGGCTGGCAGTCCAGCGGAACGGCTATAACCCTATCGCAGGAAGTGACTTCGTTCAGGATTTGCCTGAGATATTCCGACAGCAGTTCTATTTATCCGTCTGACATACAGTCATGCAGTGCGAAAATTTCTTACGTTCCGCTTTCTTGGTTCATAGGCGAAAGCGGATTCCCGACAAATACAGAATTTATCGAGCCTACGGAAAAAGCAATGGAGAAGCCTTATCCTTTAGCAACGTGGAGGATAGATCTTCTTGTAAACAGAGGCTTTCCGTTTAACGATCTTTTACCTGATATATCGGGAATAGATTTATGGTCTCTTGAAAGAGAAAATGTTATCAGAATATACGATATCAGCGAGCCACAGGACGGATTCAAAAGCAATGGTCTTGCAATTCTTCATCCGATAAGCTGTACCTCAAAGCATAATGACGATGTATGGGACGTTGAAATAGTTCATCCTCTTGATGAATGGGGAAAGTGGAAAACTCTTCTGGTTCAGAATGTTTTAAAGGTTGATGGGCAGCTCTTTCGTATAGATATACAGACTCTGGCAATTGATGAAAATGAGAGGACTGTTACTGTCCATGCAAAGCACATAACCTGTGATATGGCGGACGAACTTATTTTTCGGGCAACATTTCCAGGCGGAAACGGAGAAAAATTTATTGACTTTTGCTTTTCCTCAGTTGATCCTCACATAGCCGATGTAGGCTACGGAGCGTATAAATTTGACGTTCATTCTGATATAGACACAGTTCAGGATTCGGACGAGTATGACAATGTATCATTGTGGGCTGCGCTTGTGGGAGCAGATAATTGTATGCTCAACCGCTATGGCGGCGAGCTTTATCGTGATAACTTTTATGTTTCGATAAATAAAAGAATGCAGTATGCTAAGGACAACGCATTCAATCTTAGATACTCTCTTGACATGGAAGGAATCTCACAGCAAATTAATTATTCTGATTTCTGTACAGAGCTTCACACGGTTGACAACTGGGGTAATGAATTCTGGGTATCATACATGGGAATGGAGTGGGCTATCCATCATCCGATAACAAGGTCGGTCAAATTCAACTATTCGGAATTTGAAGGCTCTATGGAAAGGCTGTCTCGTGACAGCATGGCTTATTGGGCTACAGTAAGCAATCCTAAAGTGATTTATAAGGTGCGGATCGCCAGCATTAAAAATGATCCCAGATATTCTGATTTTCTTGAACTGCAAAATTATAATTACGGCGATTCGGGGACGATATATTGTCCGGAGCTTGATATAAGCACGACGCAGAAAATCATAGAAGTTGAAAAAAATGAACTTACCGGAGATATCATCAGCATGACTCTCGGAAATATACAGGAGTCAATCATAAGGCCCAAATACATGGGCAGTACAATAAGTTCCGGAAATACAACTGTAGACAAACAGCTTCAGGCTATGCAGGAAGCGATAATCGGACTTAATATTAATAATATGCAGAAGTATCCCGTAAACAAATTACAGGGAATGACGATAAGAAAATTACAAGGAGGCTGATAAAATGTCTGTTACATTTACACCTAATTACAAGCTTGGTAAGCAGGAAGATCATAATGATCAGTTTAGCATGGAGGTTATAACAGAAAATATGGATAAAATTGACGCCGTTCTTTTACAGAAAGCAAATGCGGAAGAACTTAATTTTGATTATACCCTCGAAAAAATGAATGAACTTTTTGCGAAAGCGGATGAGTCTGAAATCTTCGCATCAGAGGACAAACAGAAACTTGCCGCCCTCGAAAACTACGACGACGCAGAGGTAAAATCGCAAACCGCCCTGAACCGCAGCACACTGGGGTATCAGAGGAAGAATCTGCTGAAAAATACGGCTGTCTCAAAGACTCAGAACGGAGTCGAGTTCACGGTGAACGGGGACGGTTCGGTGACAGCAAACGGAACAGCGACGGCAAATGCTGACTTGGATATCACTGTTAATAATTTGCAGGATGGGAAATATATATTATCAGGCTGTCCCGAAGGCGGAGGAAACAGCACATATTCCGTTATTTTATACAGAATCAACGCTTCCAACGGCTTTGATTTTATGGTAAGTAATTCAGGCGGCGATACGGTTAAAGGAGTATCTTCCAATACAAAAAAATACGTAGTCAGAATCAGAATTGCAAATGGATATACCGCAGAAAACCTGACATTCCGACCCATGCTCCGATATGCAGAAATAACCGACGATACCTACGAACCGTACAAGCCGTCGGTCGAGGAACGTCTTGCCGTTCTTGAAGAAAAATTTGCGGCTCTGGAAGGAGGAGGTACATAATGAACGCAGAGATCATAATCGCTCTTATCTCGCTTCTGGGAACGCTTGCCGGCTCGCTGGGAGGTATTCTCGTAAGCTCCAAAATGACGAATTACAGGCTTCAACAGCTGGAAAACAGAGTTGCTGAGCACAACAATTTTGCTCGGAGAATGCCCGTTGTCGAAGAGCAGATCAAGGTCATAAATCATAGAATAGAAGATATCGAAAGGAGCGGTCAGCATGAAAAACAAACTCGCTAAACTTATCGACGTGAAGTCGATAGTAACACTCGTTATGACGGCGGTTTTCGCCGGTCTTGCAGCTAAAGGAGCGGTCACATCCGATCAGTTCCTGACAGTGTTCACGACCGTTATAGCGTTCTATTTCGGAACGCAGTATCAGAAAAATTCTAAGGAGGATAAATAAAATGAAAATGAACAGTCCATACATGGGAAAATTCAGAGTAACACAGGCATATAAAGGTGATTCCGTCCACGACGGTCTCGACCTTGTGGGAATCGACAGCAAGGAAATTCACGCTACAGCCAGCGGTACGGTGCATTATGCAGGCTGGGAAAATTCTGCCGATCACTCTCAGGGATTCGGTCAGTATGTCTGCATTAAGGGTACTGACGGCAGATATTATTACTATGGTCATCTAAGCGAGATCAAGGTTAAATACGGTCAGAGCGTGAAGGTCACAGACGTTGTTGGCATCGAGGGCAGTACAGGACGTTCAACAGGTTCGCACTGCCATTACTGCATCCGTCCGAATTTCTGCAAAGGCAGCAGCTTCAACGTTTCAGAAATCTCCGGAATTCCCAACTCCGAGGGCGGTGTATACGACGATGGGTACAGAACCGGGACGACTGCTCAAGCTAAACGTACAAAGTCAATATCTCTCACTATTGACGGCGTTACTTACGAAGGAACGATTACGGAGAAATAACAACAAACAACCGTCAAAGCTTAACTTGCTCCGGCGGTTTCGTGTATATACGACAAAAACCGACTGTATGCTTTGTAATTATAAACGAACTTTCGATAAATATATTGCAATTTAAATAAATATGTGTTATTATTGTAACTAAGATATATCTTAATAATCAAATTTGGAGTCGAATTATGAAACTTTATAACGAAATTTACAATGAAATTCAAAATACGATAAAAACATTAGGAATAGCTTCTGGAATTGTCGGTCGAACTTATATATCTTCAGCTGTCATGCTCGCAATACGTCAGCCGTGGAGGATTCAGGCGGTCACAAAATATCTCTATCCTAAACTCGCCAAATTATACAATGTCACATGGTCGAGGATCGAACGCAACATCCGATACGGCATTAATACTGCGTGGAACAGGGAGAAATCCGGTATGCACAAAATTCTCGGATTTCGTCCTACTTCACGTGAACTGATCGTTTATATCGCTGATACTACAATGCAGAAATTTCCCGGCTATATGAAAAAATATGCTCAAATCGTTAAGCCGACGGATGAAACAGCGGCTTGACATATGTTTCGGAAAGGAGGAATATTGCGTATTCAAGCCGTTTTTCAGCGTTGTGTATATACATCATGAGAACTTTGTTTTCAATTTACTTTATCTGAAAGGGTGTTTTATTATGAAAAAATTTAAGAAAATTTTATCTGCTGTTTCGGCTGGGGTGCTTTGCGCTCTGCCTATGATTAATGGTGTGGCTGCCAATGCGGTCAGACCCGGACAATATGATACTTATATGGTATTCTGTGATGTTGAAGCAAATTCAGGCGTTCAGTATTGCAATATGATAGTGGTTCATAATGGAGAAGATCAGGCTCAGGCTATGCACGGAAATCTTGGTAACGGTGATATTAATACTTATATAACAAAAAGAGTTGACGGAAAGATATCTTATGCAACGATGTATGAGGCTAACGGCGCCCTTGCAGCGAAAGGAACGGTATTCCAGGTTAAAGTGGTAACCGAACCGAAGGTTCCTAAGACAAAAATACCGGTTGAAGTAAATGATCCATCTGCTTTTGATGTAAATCATGTTTTTTTAGGTAAAGGTGTTGCAAAAGCGGATATAGTCATGATAGGCGATGTAGACGGTGATGACATTGTTAACATAAACGATGCAATTTTAATTAAACAGCATCTTGCAAATTCAACAAAATATCCGCTGGAAGAGAAAGCTTTTCGTGCTGCTGATGTAAATTACGACGGCGTTGTTAATGATGAAGATGCTTTGCTTATTCAGTATTATGAAGCTGGCTCTATAAGTAACTTTTAAGTGAATATCTTAAAATGAATTTTTGAAAGGATGTTTATCATGAAAAAATTCAAGAAAATTTTATCAGCAGTTTCTGCTGCTGTGCTTTGTGCTCTGCCAATGATGAATGGTGTTGCTGTTAATGCGGCTTCTAATGAAGAAT
>ENA-UOJL01001753-UOJL01001753.1-human-gut-metagenome-genome-assembly--contig:-P47-NODE-1753-length-20911-cov-4.939586_pt1 | contig 20911 bp, 19 predicted proteins | sample MGYA00242347_ERZ723894 | MGnify/ENA metagenome assembly ERZ723894
TGTTGTAATGCGCCGCCAAAAACGGCACTATCGCATTGCCGTAGCTGTCCTTAAGCACAAACAGTGTGCCGCTTTCAACGTTCGGATTCACGATTTTTGTAATGCCGTGGTTGCTGTACAGGTATGCGGCATATTTATCAACAACATCGTCGGAGAGTTTATCCGTGTCAAGAGAACCGCGATGTTCGGTTTCAACCGTGCCGTCAATAACGGTAACGCTCAGGTCGCTGTCATAGCTTCCGATCCATGTCTGAAGGTCGTCTGCGGGAATCTCCCAAAGACCGCTTTGCCCGTATGCCGTGCCGTAGAAGCTGTAGGAATGCTTTTCAAATTCGCTTTCGGCCAAAGGCTCAAAACTCAGGTTCTTTGCAATTGCGCAATAAGCAATGTATGAACCTTTCATCGTCAGGTGATGATCCGTGCGGTAATAAAGCTCGGAAACATTGCCTGCATTGTTGAAAACATTGTCGGCAAAAATGCTTTTTGCACAATTCCGAAGTCCGTACACCGAATTCAGCGCATCGATGATCTGCCCATCGGCATATTCACGGTGAACGGCGGGAAGCTCCTCCGGAAGCATATAGCCTGCGGAAGGAATGATAAAGGTGAAGGCGTTCAGATCGTTTTCTGTTATAAAGCCGGAAATTTTTTCGGCGTTTGTTTTCATCGTTTCATCATCTCTTTGAACGGGTGCGCTGAACAGGCGGTTATTCTTGCCCAGAGTGACTTTTTCAACGATGCTGCGCCCGGAGTAAAGGTTCATGTGCGAATAAATCGAAACAAACGCATTCCTTGCGGGAAAATGATCCTCCATCCATGTGTCAACTTCGCCCGAGAATTTGCCGCTCAAAATGTTGCCGAGGCTTGTGTTCGGAGCGGAGGCAAGCACGCGCCGTTCGTTCGGACTCAGCTCGCCTTCATGCTTCGGCAAAAACATAATAAGAAGGAAAAATACTGAAATAAACCCCGCAAACAGAACGATTAGCAGTTTGTTTGCAGAGCCGACCGTATTGCGTGTGCCGCGTTTTACCTTGATTTTGCAGTCTTTATTCATAATTATTTCGGGTTATGGGTTCGTTCGTTGCTGTTCCGTATAATGAAAACTGAATCGAGCTGCGGATTTGAACCTTTTGAGTGAATCCGCAAACTCGATTCGTGCGGTAACGGTGCATTGCGCTTTGCGGCGTTAAGCTGTTTTTAATGCAGCGTCAATCTGCGCATTAAGAAAGCTCTGTGCAGCGGGCGCATCATTGCTGACGATGACAAAAACATAATTGCCGTTCGTCTGATTGACGGCGTTTTCAAGTTTGGGAACCTGATCCGCGCCGTAGCTTGCGTATGCCTCGGCATTGTAATCGATCCACTCTTTGACCGCGCCTTTGCTGATGCTCTCGGCTGCTGCGGCATCAACCGCTTCGATAACTATAACAACTTCCGGAGTGGAAGCGCTGACGGAATAGAAAAGTCTGAAGCTTCCGTCCGCATTCTTTGCAAGCTTCGTTTCGTCAAGTTTAAGCTGAGAAATCGCTGCGTCCGCATTTGGCACTGCTTCGGGTGTTACCTGGAAGCTGCAATTGTTGATAAGGTTGACTCCGATTGAGTTTACATCAAGCTTGAGCTTTGAATAATCCTTGCCGCATGCGCAGAAGATGAGCATTGCCGCAACAAGAACGAATGCGGATGCAATTTTGAGAATGTTTGCCTTTTTCATTTGTAAGTCCTCCGTTTGTTTATCTCTTTTTTATGTTTAACCTTCTTGCCTGCCGCCGTCAGGGACGAAGCACGGCGGCAACCGTGCGGCAGATATGATCCGCCCAGTATTTTGAGTAGGTCATGTTTAAATGAATCCCGTCGCCGGATGCATCCGCGGGCAGACAGCCGTTTGCGTCAACGAGTGCCTCGGGAACGGAAACGTAATGACAGCCGCGCCGCGCCGCAAGATCGACAAGCTGCGCATTGTAAAGCTGGATGTTTTCATTCGTGACCCCCGTTGTGCTTGTGCTGCTGACTTTTGCCGAAACCGGCGGAATCAGCATGATGAAAATTTCGCATCCGGGCTGACGCTGCCATATGTCATCGAGAAATTTGGAATACTTTTCGATGAAAGTGTTGAGATTAGGCCAGCCGAGTTCGTTTTCGCCGAACATCAGAATGACGGCTTCGTAGCTGCCCGTATTCAGTTCATCAATAACCGGCACACTGCCCGTGGTCGTTGTTTGGGTGTATACGGAAAGAATGTTCAGCCCGACGCGGGTGAAAAATTTGCCGTGGGTAATGACACCGTATTTATACAACCCTTCGAACGTGGAATTGCCCACAAATGCACAGTTGTCGAAAACGGTTTGGTCAATGGGTGCATTTGTGTTCAACGGCGCATTCGTGTCGGCAGGTGCGGGTGTTGCCGTGGGTGAAACAGTTTCGGCAGCCGGCGCGGTTGCAGGTTCAACCGAGGGCAGCGGCGCCTTTGTCACGGGCAGAATATCAACAATGACATTAGGAGAATCATCTTTTTTGCATACAGTCAGTGTGCAGGCTGCAAGCGATGAAAAAACCATCAGCGCAGCCAACGCGGGGGAAAGGAAGGAACGCAGCCTTCCGGTGCGGCGTTTGTTTTTGTATCTGAAACTATTTTTATTCATAATGTTGAAATCCATTCTTTATACTCTGCGGAGAAGCACGGCGAAAATCAAGCCGAGTGTTGTCCGCATGTTTCTTATTATACCAGACCGCTTGCCGCTTTTCAACATTGCAAAGGGCTGCAAATGTGGATTTTGCCCGTTTGAAATGTAACATTTTTGTTAACAAAACAGAACCCGCGCAATAACTGACCTGCACAGCGAATAAGTGTGCGGGATTTTTTTCGGGAAGGGCGGCAAATTCGACGTTTTCCACAGCAGAAAAACCAAACCGCAGCAGTTGATGCGGCACGGGCAGGAGCGATCGGCATTGATTTTGTTATTGAGCGAAAGACATGCCGACGTCCGCTCCGCCGTCGCAGGAGAACAGCCATTCGACTTTGTCTCCGTTGTGAAGCTCGATGCTGTCTATGCCCTCGCTCGGAAATTCGCCGTTGACGCGGAAAAGCCAACCGCTTGCGGCTCCGCACGCGCCGTTTTCAAGGCCCTGAATGCTTGTAACAAAGGTTCCTGCCGCTCCGCTTTCGGACACGATCACGATGTCGTATGTGCGCAGCAGCGAGAAAGTTTCGGCAACGGTCTTGCCTTCGGAAAGGGTCAGCATTGCGTTTTTAACAAGCATACCCTCGTTTTGAAGGCCGTCTTTAATATTCTGCGGCAGAGACGCGTTGTTGTATGCGCGCGTTGCATCGATTGTAAGCGAAATGCGAACCAAACGGGAAAGATCTGCGGTCTGAGCGGGTGTATTGTGCTCTCCTTCGGAACTGCCGCCGATATTCACCGTTTCGTTGGGGTCAACTGTGTCGGATTGACATGCGGAAAAAACGAATATCATCGCAAAAACAAGCAGAACAGAAACGATGGAATGCAGAACCTTTGCGGAAACGGTGCGGGATGTTGAAGCCTTCATTTGGTTGTTCTCCTCCGAAATTCGGGCGGATGAATGAACCCGCCCTTTTGTTGCACTGAAAGTATAACAACTGCATGAAAAAAAGTCAACAGCAGCCGAAGCCGAAACAAAAGCTTGCTTCAGCCTGCAAGCTGACGCCTTTAAATGCTTTGGTGCTTGCAATAAGCGGGAAGATGTTCTATAATATGAATAAAGCGAATAAGGGTACTGCAGCTGCTGTTGTCGGCTGCGGCGACCTATCGCAAATCACGGCGGAATAACCCGAGGGCAGCGAACTCTCGGGCATATTCGGCTGCATTGAGTTTATATTTGTTCAGCTCGTACACTTGTGTCGGAAGGGGAAATTTAATATGCAGAAAGAGAATAAAATGAACGTGGATAATGCGAAGTATGATTCCTGCGGCGTGAGGATTATTGCGGCATCCGATATGCCCGTATCGCTCTGGAGCGGCGGAAGAACAACCGAGATTTATATTGCGCCGGAGGGAGCTCTTTACGCTGAGCGCAATTTTCTTTTTCGCATCAGCACGGCAGAGGTCGAACTTGAAGAATCGGATTTTACATCGCTGCCCGATTACAACAGGTTGATTGCATCGGTAAGCGGCACAATGCGGTTGGCGCACGGAGCAAACGGCAGCGAAAAGCTTGTGCTGCCCCGCTCAACCGTGTATGCATTCGACGGCGGAATTCAAACCCATTGCGTCGGCAAAGCGCGGGATTTGAACCTTATGCTTCGCAAAGGTGCGGCGGAAGGCGAGCTGGTGTTTGTTGACAACGGAACGGAACTTGATCTTGAACCCGCCGCGAACGAAACAATGCTTCTTTTTGAGTTGGAAAGCGGAAATGCCGCACTTTGCGCAGGCGGGAATGCAAGGCTGCGCTGCACGGCAAACGGACAGTGTGCGCTTTTCACCGTTAGGCTTGTCGGAGAGGCAATTCCTGATTCCGATAATCGGAACGGCTGATTTTCAAAACGGATATTATTAAACGCACCAAAGGGGGTGAACGCATGGAGATTTCGGCATTTTATTCAAACTTGACAAACAGAGAGACGGAAGCGAAGGGACTGAACGCCGAAATCAACCCGCTGTTCTCAATTTTAGATAAATCGGAAGAGTTCCGACGGCTGCAAGAAGGTCTTTGCGGCTGCAAGGGTCCCGCCGGCGTCTTTGGGTTGGGCGAAGCACAGCGAACCCATATCGAAGCCGCTCTGTTTTCAAAAGCAAAGCGGCCGATGCTTGTTGTTGTTCCGTCCGAGCAGGCAGCGGCAAGGGTGCACGAGGAACTTTGCTGCTATTATCCCGATGCGGTGCTTTTTCCGGCAAGGGAACTGCCGCTCAATGCCCACAGCTATGTTCAGTCACAGGAATTGACGTCAAAACGACTGCGAACGGCAGCACGGCTGATAAAAGGTGAACCCTGCCTAATAGTTGCGCCGATCGAGGCCGTTATGCAGCGCATGGCACCGCCCTCCGTGATTTCGGCATTCACTCAGACGGTTCGAACGGGCATGGTAATTGAACCTGCGTCCCTTCTGAAAAAATTTATCGATGCGGGTTATTCACGCGAGGAAATGTGCGAGGGAAGGGGACAGGTCTGCCTGCGCGGCGGCTGTATCGATATTTTTCCGATAACGGCGGAAAATCCCGTCCGCATTGAATTCTTTGATGATGAAATAGACACAATGCGCGAGTTTGATCCGCTTAACCAGCGTTCAACCGAAAATACGGATTGCGTTGAGATTTTGCCTGCAACGGAACTGCCGCTGGATCGGGATATGCGGCAAAAGGGCATTGCGGCTTTGCGCTCAAAAGCGCATTATGCGGCGGAAACAGAGATTTTGCGTGCGGGCGGAATTCCGCAGAACGCTCTCTCACTGCTTCCGCTTTTTGTGCGGAACGAGATAACCTTGCTTGATTATCTGCCGGAGGACGCCTTGATTATTCTTGACGAACCCTCCCGCATTGAAGAAAGCGCAAGGTTCGCTTTCTCACGCTTCACGGATAATCTTGCGGATGTTCTGCACAGCGGGGAGGGGCATGAGCTTCAGGCGGGACTGTTGAATGCTCCGAGTGTCACCATGGCGGCGCTGGACAGAAGCTCAACTGCGATGCTTTTTGCGTTTTCAAGGAGTTATCAGCTGATAAAGCCGAAATTTCTTGTAAAATTCGATTCACGGCAGATTTCGCGTTATGTGCAGGGGGATACGGCTCTGCGCGACGACATCGGCCTTTGGCGGCAAAAAGGCTTCTCCGTTTTGCTTTATGCCGGCAGACATGCGGAACGGCTGCATGATATTCTTTCCGATTTGGGAATAGAAGCTCCCGTCACTCAAAAACTCGGCAGGGACATCGTTGAACGCGAAATAATTATCACCGGGCAAACGATTCCGCGCGGGTTTGAGTATCCGGAGCTTCGGCTTGCGGTCGTTTCGGAATATGAGCTTTTCGGTTCGGAATATCGTCCGGAGACAAAACCGACAAAGCACCCGCATAACAGGCTGACGCTGTACGATCTCAGCGTCGGCGATCTCGTCGTGCATGAAGCGCACGGAATAGGCAGATTCACGGGCGTCAGCACATTGACGGTTGACGGAAAAACCCGTGACTATATCGAGCTTTGCTACCGTGACGGCGACAAACTGTTCATTCCGACGGATCAGATGGACAGAGTGCAAAAATATATCGGCGGAGAGGAGGAAAAGCAAAAGCTTTCAAAACTCGGCTCCGGCGAGTGGCAGAAAACCGTTGCAAGAACGCGGGCGAGCGTGCGCAAACTTGCATTTGACCTTGTGAAACTTTACGGCGAACGCGCAAGACGCAAGGGCTTCCGCTTTTCGAAGGATACGGATTGGCAGCAGAGACTGGAACTCAGCTTTCCTTATCGCGAAACTCCGGATCAGCTGACAAGCATTCAGGAGATAAAGGCCGATATGGAATCGGATAAAATCATGGACAGGCTGCTTTGCGGTGATGTGGGCTACGGCAAAACCGAGGTCGCGCTGCGTGCTGCATTCAAATGCACGATGGACGGCAAACAATGCGCATTTCTTGTTCCGACAACGATACTTGCTCAGCAGCACTACAACACGCTCTGCTCCCGCTACTCCGGCTTCCCGATAAAGGTTGAGCTGCTTTCCCGATTCAGGACTCCTGCGGAACAGGCACGCATAAAAAAACAGACTGCGGACGGAACCATAGATATTCTTGTCGGTACACACAGCATTCTTTCAAAGGACGTAAAATTCAAGGATTTGGGGCTCTTGATTATCGATGAGGAACAGCGGTTCGGTGTCAATCATAAGGAACAGATAAAAAATCTGAAGCGAAATATAGATGTTTTGACCCTTTCGGCAACCCCGATTCCGCGCACTCTGCACATGAGCATGAGCGGCATACGCGATATGAGCGTTATTGAAACCCCGCCGGAAGCGCGTTATCCCGTGCAGACTTTTGTTGTTGAATACAATGATGCTCTTGTGCGCGAGGCCATCATGAAAGAGCTTGCAAGGGGCGGACAGGTCTACATTGTTTACAATATTGTCAAAACAATGGATATCTTTGCCGAGTCGCTGAGCAAACTTGTGCCTGAAGCGCGTATTGCCTATGCTCACGGGCAGATGAGCGAACGCCGGCTGGAAAACACCATGATGGATTTCATGGACTATAAATACGATGTTCTGATTTGCAGCACGATAATTGAAAGCGGACTCGATATTTCAAATGCAAACACCATGATAGTCTATGATGCGGATAAATTCGGCCTTTCTCTGCTTTATCAGCTCCGCGGAAGAGTCGGAAGAGGCGCAAGGCTCGGTTATGCCTACCTCACATTCCGTCAAAATAAAGTTCTCAGCGAGATCGCCGATAAACGCCTGTCGGCAATAAAAGAGTTCACGCAGTTCGGTGCGGGCTTCCGTATTGCAATGCGCGATCTTGAAATTCGGGGTGCGGGGGATATTCTCGGCGCGGAACAGCACGGGCATATGGCTCAGGTCGGATATGATTTGTACTGCAAAATGATTGATGCTGCCGTTAAGGAAGCAAAGGGCGAAACGGTAAAGACGGAGATCGACACCGTAATGGAGATACCGATAGATGCCCATATTCCCAAAAAATACATTCCGCGTGAAACAGGCAGAATTTCAATGTACAAACGCATTGCGGCGATTACCGATATTGACTCGTTCCGTGATGTTCAGGATGAACTTATCGACCGATACGGTGAAATCCCGCGCGCAGTCCAAAATCTGCTGGATATTGCACTGTATAAATCCCGCGCAGCTCAGCTCGGCATTCTGACTTTCACCGTTCGTCCGGAGGAGGTTCGCTTCACTTTCGGCGCCGATGCTCCGTTGGACGGCGCAAAGCTGTTTGCCGCTGTCGGAACAATTGACGGTGCGGCGTTTGCCGCCGGTGAAAAAATTGCGCTTGTCATCAAAAACAAACATAAAACCGGTGAAGAAATGTTCCGCATTGCACAGGATGCGGTCAACACACTGCTGCTGTGCACGGAAAACGCGGGTTGATTTCCTTTTTGCGGAAAAAACAGCTGCATAATTCCCTTTACGAAAATACCAAATCCGAAGATATATAAACTCGGAGAATTTACGAATATCTCGGCAGGAGCGGCTTTCATTCCGCAATGACCGAGAGCCGTTGACTTCATATCGGCGAAATGATACAATATAGCGGCAGGCTGCGCTGCCTGCAAAATCAACCGTGGAGGCTTATGCATGTATCAACAGAGTGTGGACAGATCCGGCGGATCGCAAAAAAGTGACCTTATTCTTTTCATCGTTCTGATCATTGCTTTTTTTGCAGTCGGAGCGGTGGTCATGTATCTCGAAAAGCTTTTTGATTCGAATGTTCCGCGCTATGTTTTTATCGGGCTTGTTCTTGCCGCAATCTATGCGATCTACAGGCTTCGCATCATCGGCTTTCGCTATACTGTGTTTTACAAAGAGCCGGAGACCGTTTACGATCCGCGTTTTGACGATATGATTACGCATGAGGATTACCCTTACCCTGTCGGAACAATAGTGTTCGAACGCATTGTAAGTGCAAAGGCACAACAATCGAAACTCTTTGCGGCGGTGACATAGTTGCCGTCTGCACTCCCGGCAGCGAGTATTCGGGTGAAAATGCTTCATCGGTTATCGACTCCGCAAATGTTTCGTGCAAAAAAACGGAAAAAGCTTACTCCATTGTGTATAAAAAAGGTGATGCGCTGCACAGGATTTTTTTCAATCCCGATGAAGAATTTCTGAATCATGTGCGCGAGATCGCTCCGCAGGCAGAGTTTTGCTGATTCGGAACACGCGGTGCGCGGTTTCGGAATCTTTTCATGATTTTTCATGATTAACGAAAATGTACAGAAACTGAAGAATACGATTCGTGCAGGAAGGGCGATGCACGGTTATCTTGTCACAAGTGCGGATTGTGATGAAACCGTGCCGGAAGGTGAACCGTCATCGACTGCGGAGCTTTTGCGTCAGTGCGCCGCACTGCTGCTTTTCGGCAGCGAAAAAACGGAGATGCTGGAATTCTCTCCGGATTTTTACGAGCTGAACGGCGGCGCAAAAGTTGAACAAATGCGCATGATTCGGCAGGAACTCAGCAAAAAGGCGTTCGGAGGAAACAACCGCGTTGTTGTAATCACCGACGCCCATATGATGAACGACAGTGCGGTGAATGCAATGCTCAAAATGCTCGAGGAGCCGCCGGAAGGCACGTTTTTTCTGCTTACGGGCATTGAACAGCGCATTCTTCCGACGATTCGTTCGCGCTGCCAGATCGTTCGTCTCGGAACGGCGTCTGCGGCGGAAATCGGCGCGGAGCTGATTCGCTTGGGTGCCGCAAAGTCGGAAGCGCAGCGTTTTGCGGCGCAGAGCATGGGGTCGCTGACCCGTGCGAAGCGGCTCATGCAGGACGAAGCTTTTCAAAAACTCAGGCAGAATGCGATTGATGCATTGCTTGATATTTTTGAGGGAAAGCTTCCGTTCAAGTGGGCAAAATCAATCGGCAGGGACAGGCAGGCTGCAAAAGAAAGCCTGGGGTTCATGCTTGCCGCATGTCATGATGTTTTAAACAAAAAAACGGGAGCTGCGGGCGGCAGCACAGTCGGCACAAAGCTCAATAATGCTGCCGGTGCATTGTCGTTCAATGCAATTCATTCCGCAGTCATAAAAATCGCAGAGGCGGAAATGCGGCTGAGCTCAAATGCGGGCGTGAACCCGATTCTCGACAGGCTGATAATAGATATTGCCGAGGCAATATCCGATTAATCTGTCGGAGCAGGATTTGCCTGTTTCGGGCAAGCGGCGGATGCATTCAATAATTTGATGAAAAATTGGGACGGTTTAAATAATGAACAAGGTAATCGGAGTTAAGTTTAAGGACAGCGGCAAAATTTACTATTTTGATCCGCTGGAGTTGGAAATAGAAAAGGGCGGCAATGTAATTGTTGAAACCGCAAGAGGACTTGTTTTCGGTGAGGTTGCCGAGCCGCCGAGGATAATTGCGGAAGAAAGCATCGTTGCTCCGCTGAAACCCGTTGTCCGCGTTGCAACGGAGGAGGACAGGGAGCAGCATGAATACTATCTCTCAAAAGAAAAAGAAGCCTTTAAAACCTGTCAGCGCAAGATTGAAGAGCACGGGCTTGCAATGAAACTTGTTGATGTTGAATACGCATTCAACGGTTCGAAACTCAGCTTCTATTTCACGGCGGACAACAGAGTTGACTTTCGCGAGCTTGTAAAAGACCTTGCCGGCATTTTTAAAACACGCATTGATCTGCGTCAGATCGGCGTTCGCGACGAAGCAAAAAAATGCGGAGGCATCGGTGCATGCGGGCGTCCCGTCTGCTGCAGCTCATTTTTAACGGAGTTTATTCCGGTTTCAATAAAAATGGCAAAGTCCCAGAATCTTTCGCTGAATCCGACAAAAATCTCCGGCATTTGCGGAAGGCTTATGTGCTGCCTGAAATATGAACAGGAATGCTATGATATAATGCATAAACAAATGCCCACCGTCGGCACCGAATGCGTAACGGTTGACGGAAGCGGTGTTGTTATCGAAAACAATGTCATAACCGAAAGGACAAAGGTCAAAGTAACGCTTGCCGATGGGACGCTTGATGTTCGAAGCTATCCGTTCAATGAGCTGAATTATGTCAACAAAAACGGGGTTCGCTGCTGCGGCTGCGATGAGTGCGGCGGTTGCTGCTGCGGCAATGCCGATGATGATGGAATGCAGCAGCAGGCAGCTTCAAAACCCGACTCCTCAGACGAAGCCGAAAAAGAAGCAGAGTTTATTGATGAACCTAAATACGACCGAGCTGATATTTATTCGGACGATGAAGTTCATTCCGATGAAACGGAAAAGGGGGACGGAGAACTGACTGCCGCAAAAACACTCCCAAGGGGGTGACAGCGGCCGAAAATTTAACAAAAAGCAAAACAAAAGACAATGGACGCCGCGCTCAAAGTCTTCCGAAATGCTTGAACACGAGGACGAGTTCGACGGAGTTGAAAAAGGGGACAGACCCGACAGACCCGGCGGCGGATTTAAAAAGCAGCAGAAACCTGCAAAATTCAAGAAAAAACCAAGGTACTATGACCGACGCGCCGATAAACGCGCAAAAGCACCGGCAGGCGATGCCGAAAGTTCGAACCCGAACTGAAAGCCGAACAACCGTAATTAAAAAATAAACGCTTAAATATTTAAAGAACTGCTGCAAAATCAGGTCATGTTTGCAGCAGTCCCTTTTTAAAATCCGAATCAAAAAAAATTAAAAGAGTTTACTCATCATGAAGCAGTCTGTTTTGCGCATCTTGGTTCACCGACTGCCAAAGATCCTCTGCGGCGGCTGTTGTTTTGCGGCTCAGAATGTCTTCACGGGCGAAAGTAAGCCTGCGGTTTCGCATAAGGACTCTTCCGGCAGCCATTGTCATAACGCACTCATGCCCGCTCATGCCGAAGATAATATGCCTGTCCGTATTCACGGCACTCAGCGGCGTGTACGGGATATAATCCATAATGATTATATCCGCAGCCGCACCTTTTTGAATCCTTCCGATCGGGATTCCGAACGTGCGGGATGCAATCTTGGCGTTCCCGTCAAAAAGAATGCGTGCAACTTCCGGAAACCCGGCGTTCGGCAGGCCTGCGGTGTGTCTCAGTTCACTCAGCGACATTTTTGCAACTTCAAGCATATCGGCTGCATAGGAGTCGGAACCGATGCCGAGAGTAATGCCCTTTTCAAGTATTTTGAACACGGGGCAGCATCCCGTGCTGTTAAAAAGATCCGATTCGGGACAGTTTACAATGCTGCTTCCGCTTCGGCGGATAATATCAAGCCCGACATCATCCACATATGTGCAGTGTGCAAGCAGCGAATCGGGTGTGAGCACACCGGCGTTCTGCAATCGCTGAACCGGGCGGCAGCCGTATTTCTGCGTGGAATCATAAAGATCATCCGGGCTTTCGGAAACACTGATGTGAAAACCCGTGCGTCCTTTGTTGCGTACAACGCATTTGCGAAGCGTTGCATCCGACAGCGTAAAGGATGAATGCAGCCCGAACATTGCGCGTATTGTCGGAATATTCATTGCGGAAATGCTGTCATAAAAATTCAGGTTTTCCGAAATTGCAAGTTCGCTTTTTTCGTTCCCGTCGCGGTCGCTTGTTTCATAGCAAAGGCAGGCACGTATGCCGCAGTCGCGAACGGCGGAAGCAATCGAACCAAGGCTCCCTGTCGGTTCAAAATAGCTTGCATGACTGTCGAAAACGGTCGTAACTCCGTTTTTAATTCGTTCGGCAATTGAAGCATATGCGGACATTTTGACAAGGTCAAGCGTGAGATGCCTGTCGATGGACCAGCGGCCGTTATGCAAAAATTCATAGTATTCTGCCCGTTCGCTGACGGGAAGATCAAATCCGCAGGTCAGAGACGAATAAAAACGCGTGTGTGCATCAATAAAACCGGGCATTATTATGCCGCCGCATGCATCGATAAACTCCGCACGCGGATATTTTGACACAAGTTCGGCCGTTGTGCCGACTTCGGCAATGCGGCTCCCAACGACGACAACGCCGCCGTCCTTCATGAAAAATTCATCCCCGGGAACCCTCGTGATAAGGCGGCCGTTCGCAATAAGATACATCGATTCCTCCGTGCTGCATACAAACACCGATTCACAAACTGTTTAATAAACAAACCCGAAAACGCACTGAACGAATCGCTCTTTGCGGAAAAGGATTTAAATTCTGTTTTTCGCAAATACAATTTGAACTCAACGCGAAATCGGCCTTGCGTGCTGCACTGAAAATACGGCGCGCATTCGGTATTCGCAATACATTTGTTCACAAAAAAATAACGCACATATTATAATCATATCATTTTTCCGGACGGTTTGCAACTGTTTTTTTGTATAATTCGAAAAGTGAAAAAATCTTTCGTTTTCCCCTTGCAAAGCCAACGGGAATGTTGTATAATTAAAAAGTCGCATCCCGTTCGAGGTTTTGCCGCACGGCAAAAGTGGGTGTGTTGACGGCCGGGTCCCGTGCAATTTTCTGCCGTGAACCATGTCAGGTCCTGACGGAAGCAGCATTAAGCGGATAAGACGATGTGCCGCGGGGACGCCTGGCAGGAGCATCCATTCCCTTGCCGTGTGCAGTTCGCTGCTGAAGAACGGGTGCGATTTTTTCTTTTAGATACAGTATCAAAAACAGCACAATCAAATTGAACTATTGAATTGCTGCGGCTCGGACCGGTGCGGAAGGTGGATTCCGCATCGGTTTTTTTGCGCTTTTTGCTTCACATTCGTGACTTTTATGTGCGTGACTGCCGTTCCGAAAGCTTGTAAACGGCAACAGGCTTTTCGCCGCAAAATTCAACGGTATAACCGTCACCGGGTGCCGGCGTGAAGGCGAATCTGCCGTTCGGATTCGGAAAAAAATGCGCAAGCACGCCGCCGATAACGCCGCCGTGGGCAACAACGACTGCATCAACCCCTTCGGAAATGACAGGTTTCAGTGCCTCAAGTGCGCGCGCCGTGACCTGCGCACCGCTTTCGCCGTTTGGACAAATGTTATCCTCATTGTTTCCTGAAATCCATTTGATATATGCAGGATCATCCTTCAGTTCGGCATAATTCCGCATTTCAAAATCTCCGAAGTCCGCTTCACGCATTCCGTAAAGCACACTGTGCGGAGTGTCCCCGTAGATTGCGCGAAAACTCTGCTCGGCGCGCAGCATTCCGCTGGTGTAATAACGTTCGGCGGTCGGATAAAAGCCCGTTTTTGCACGTGCTTCAAGTTCTGTATAACTTTCGGGAAGAATGGGCAAATCTGTACTGCCGTAATAAATACGCAGTATGTTGCCGCGGGTCATGCCGTGCCGTATCAGAGTCAGTTTCATCGTTGAAAAACTCCTTTCGCTATTTTAACCTTTCGGGAAGTCCGCAAAAAAGCCGTATCACGCTGTCTGCTTTTGCCGCAGCCTTTGCAAGGGCGGCGCCGTGCAGCTCGCGCCAAAGACGATCCTTCTCGGAGAGAGGAACAACGCCGCAGCCGATTTCGCGCGCAATGAGTGCAGTCCGTTTTTTTTCGGACAATGTGAACAGCGGTGCAAGAAAATCATCGTCAAGCCGTTTGACTGCCGCGTCAAGGTCGGCATATTCGGCGGCAATTTTTTGAGTCAATGCCTCAAAATGAATGTAAACACTGCTGTTCCCGCCGATAACGGAATCGAAAACATTTGCTTCGGGGCACTGTGCGGCGGCAAGGTCGAGGACGGCGGCGGCATTGAACCCAAGCCGCTGCACGGCATAGGTCAGCTTGCCCTGATATGCGCCTCCGATAATCAGCGTCAGCCCGCCGCACTTATCAATTTCATATGTTTTGTTTGAGTTCATATAAATACCTGTTTCAGTTGTTTTTTATCGATTCAATTGCTTTGATCCGTTCACATGCGGCCAAACAGAAGCAGTGCCGCAATGCCCGCAAGCTCCGCAAGTGTAAGCGAAAAGCCTGAAATATCTCCGTTCATGCCGCCGAGCTGCTTTTTTTCGCGCAGAATGCAAATCCAATATACCGCAACAGCCGCAATCGGCGCAAAACCGACTTTGCCGCAGAGCAGCGGGGGAAGTACAAGAAAGAGTGCGAGCTGAACAAAGAGCGAAACGACGGAGGCCGCGCTCCGAACAGCTCCGCTGTACTGGCTCGTTTGCATCGGTTTCAGCGTTTGAACCGCAATCCCGGAACAGGCGCGTGTGCAGGCGGGCAGAACCGCAAGCGTCAACAATGCTTTGAAATCGAAAGATTCGAATGAGAAAAAAAGACTCCATTGCGCGGCGGCGAGCAGAATCATGCATATGACGGCGAACGAGCCGCAGTGGGAATCCTTCAGTATGCGCTGCCGGGTTTCAAGATCGCGCCGCGAAAGCACAGCATCACAAACGTCCGTGAACCCGTCAAGATGCAGAAAGCCGGTCACAAGCCACGGCAAAGCGCAAAGAATCAATGCGCGAACGGCAGAGGGTAAATTGAGAGCCGTGCAAAGGTGAGCGGCCGCAGCCCAAATTGCGCCGACAATAAGCCCGATGAGCGGCAAAAAGCCGAGCATTCTGCCGCGTGCAGCTTCATCCCAGCGCCTGAAGGGACAGGGGATTGCAAGAAACATGCCCCATGCCATAAAAAAACCGTAAATAAACAACTTCATAACAATAAAATAAAAAGAAACAAACAGTCACTGTATGCGCGTTCAGAACGTCGGAACATCTCGAAGAAACAACGCATTTCCCTTTATAGTTCGCGTGATTCCCGACGATGCTTCAACCACAATATCGAATTCGGAAGCAAGCTGTCTGCAAACAAAAGCCAATGCTCGGCGGTAGCTTTCGGTAACAGCGTCATATTGCATTCCGTCACGAAAAATGTCATCGCATACACATATAAAATGCATTGCTGCGTTTGCAATTTCCGACAGTTCGGCCGCAACACGTTCCCCGGCTGCAAAATCAACGGAAAAATCGGCATTTTGTGCAGGCGGGGGGAACATTTCGTTTGCAAGCAGAGCCGTCACACTGTCAAAAAGTACGCAGCCTCCGCGAACCGATGCGGAAAAAGCGGAGGTATTTCGGCCGCATTCGATGGTTTCAAAGCCCCAACCGGCTCGCGCTTCAAGGTGACGCGCAATGCGCTTTTCGTCTTCCGAATCGGAAGGTTCCATCGTTGCCCAATAGTACGCAGGGCAGGAGCCGCGCGCCGCAAGCATCCTTGCAATGCGCTGAGCCGCCATGCTTTTTCCGCTTTTGCTTCCGCCGACTATGAGTATTTTCATTTTCGCTCCCGAGTTTTCAAACGGTCTTAACGCAGAACGCTGATTCGTTTCGAATGTCTTCAAGGTAGTTATCGTTGATGCTGGCTTCCTCAAAGGTTGCCATATCGTTCATTGCCGCACAGGCGGCGCGCATGACCTGAAACGCAACAGGGCAACCGCTGCCCTCGCCGAGCCGCATGTTGAGATTAAGCCATGGTTCCATGCCAAGTTCCGCCGCCGCGGCACGATAGCCGATTTCATATGAAGCATGGGAAAGAAAAACAAAGTCGCGCACCGTTTTGCAGAGCCGAACTGCCGCAAGCGCAGCAGTAACGGAAATCAGTCCGTCCGCAACGGCGGGAATGCCGAACAGCGCACAGCCGATGAATGCGCCTGCCATTGCGGCGATATCAAATCCGCCAACCTTTGACAGCACGTCCAAAACATCCGCTCCGTTGGGTTTGTGCAGCGCGACTGCATCTGAAATGACACGTTTTTTCAGTGCAAATCCCTCGTCCGTAAGCCCGCTTCCGCGTCCGGTGACGCTTTCAACAGGGAGATTCAGCAGGCAGGCAAGCACAGCGGCGGATGTTGTTGTGTTGCCGATACCCATTTCGCCTATGCCGAGTGCATCCGCGCCCGAGTTGTGCGCACGCTCGGCTGCCTCGATTCCGATCGCAAGGGCATCGACAGCCTGACTGCGCGTCATTGCGGGCTGCTTTGAAAAGTTTGCGGTGCCAAACCCCAGTTTGCGGTCAAGAATGGTTTCGGGAACACTGTCGGAATTTATGCCGACATCGATAACTTCAACATCAATGCCGAAGTCCCGCGCGATTGCGGACATGCCGGTTTTGCCGCGAGTCATATTTATTGCCTGCGCAAGCGTCACGCTCTGCGGAGTTGAAGCAACACCCTCGGCAACTATTCCGTTATCGGCTGCGAACACAACTATGCGTGTTTTTTCTATGCGATTGCACACGCGCCCTGTAATTCCCGCAAGTCGGACGGAGATTTCCTCAAGTGCTCCGAGGCTTCCCGGAGGCTTTGCAAGCTTGCTCTGCCTTTCCTTTGCGGCAGCTTTTGCGGCTGAATCGGCGGGGCGAATGCGGGAAAGCAATGCTTTCAGTTCGGTTTCGTTCATAAGTTCAATCCAATGTATATATTTTGCATATCATGAATTATTTGCTCAAAAAGCCGTTATCAACCAGCCAAACAACGGACGGCGCGGCAGTCATGTTTTCAATCGTAAAGGTTGCATCCGGAGATTTTCGGATGATATATTCAATCGTTTCCCGCATCGGAATATTTCCGCTGCCGAGAGGATTGTGAAGATCGTCCCCGCCGAAATTGTTGTGCAGGTGAACATGCATAAGCTTCGGTGCGAATCGGTCGATCCAATGCGGCAGCGGGGTTTCGGAAACGCGGCTGTTTGCATGCCCGATATCAAGGCAAAGCCCGAAGCGCGAATCGTTAACTCCCTCGGCAACCGCCGCTGTGATTTCCGGTTCGGGTTCCATAACGTTTTCAAGCAAAAAACTCATATCGTTCGGTGCGTTTTTCAGAAAAACACGCCAAAACTTAACGGATTCGTCAATGAAATATTCTTTATAGTAAACAAAAGGTATGAATCCCGAGTGAAACACAATTCGTTTTGCTCCGATAACATCCGCCGCAAACAGTGCTTGGTCAAATCGCCGCCGAACAACGTCGCGAACAAGCGGATCTATTGCACACGGAGAAAGCTCCGCAAACGGGGCGTGAAGCAGCAGCCGCAGACCGCAGCCCGATTCGGCAGTAAGCTCCGAAACGCGGCGAAAATGCGCCGCACTGTCCGTATCCATGTTCGGCGCATAGCAGAATTCTGCAATTTCAAGTCCCAGCGAGTGTTCCCGCGCAGCAGCAGCGCAGTCCTCCGCAATGGTTGAAACGAAAAGTTTTTTTGAAAAATCAAAAGTCATTTTGCATGTTGTAAGCTTGAGTCGGTTTGCATCCGTATCAGCACTGCATCCGCACTTTCTGCACCGCTGCAACAGCACGAACGGTGATGCATTCAAGATTACCCTCCGGACCGGTTCCTTCGGGCGTTGTAAACTTGACGCCGATATTTTCCGGCGGAACGCCGAGAGCCTCTGCAAGGTTTGCACGCATTGCTTCGCGGAAGGGCGCAAGCTTCGGCTTTTGAGCCGTTATCACGGAATCGATATTCACAGTTTCAAATCCGGCTGCGCGAATGCGTGCAGCGGCCTCTTTTGCAAGCAAAAGGCTCGATATGCCGCGAAATGCTTCATCACTGTCGGGAAAATGCTGCCCGATGTCGCCGAGTGCACATGCGCCGAGGAGGGCATCAATCACGGCATGAGCAAGTGCGTCCGCATCGGAATGCCCAAGCAGTCCGAGTTCAAACGGAATTTCAACGCCGCCGAGGATGAGCTTTCGCCCGGCTGCAAGGCGGTGGGTGTCTTCGCCGATGCCGATTCTGAACATATTACTTACCTCCGTTGTCGGTAAAATCGGATTATCTCCCGAATGCGGCTCCGCAGCGGATCTTGCGGACACATTGCCCGAGGGGAGATTCCGCTCACTGCGTTTTGAAAGCAAAAACTCAAAATACGGAACATCGTCCCGCGTTGTGAGCTTCAGATTCTGTTTGCTGCCCGGAGAAAAATGCAGCTGTACTCCCGTTGAGCGGCAAAGGTCGGCATCATCCGTGAAGCTGCCAACGGCCTTGCTGTATGCATTCAAAAGAATATCTCTGCGAAAGCTTTGCGGAGTTTGTGCCGCAAGAAGCCTGCTTCTGTCAAGCGTTTCTCCGGTATCGCCGAAACGAACTGTGTCCGCAACGGGCACGGAAGCAATGCCGCAGCCGTATTGCTCTGCGGCACGCAGGCTGGCTTTAATGGTTTCTCTGTCAACAAGGCAGCGGGCACAGTCATGAACGGCGGCGATCGCACCCGATGCTGCGCGGACGGCATTGAATACTGACTCCTGCCGCGTTTTCCCGCCGCGAACGATTTTCACGGGGTAGGGCGCGGAATTTGCCGCTGTAAGTGCAATTTCCTCCGTGTCGGGCGAAACGGCAATAACGGCTTCATCGGCAATTCCGCAAAAAGCTTCAACGCAAAGCTCAATGGGTGTTTTGCCGTAAAAACGCATCAGCATTTTGTTTTCGCCCATTCGCGATGATGAACCGGCCGCAAGCAGAATTGCGGATACTGTAGTTTTATCCATGCTGTTTCGGGCCTCTTCCGGCTGCGGTGTCAATCTGCATCGGTATTCAGACTGTCTTCAATGATTCTGTACATGCTGTCCGCTTCCTCTTTGCGAACGGTTTCGCGCACGGCAAGTACCTCGGCCGTCAGCCGTTTTGCGCCCATGCGAACGCTGATTATGTCCCCCGGGTTAACATCGGCTGCAGGTTTTGCAACTTTGTCATTTACCGTTACCCGTCCCATGGAACAGGCTTCGTTTGCAACGGTTCTGCGTTTGATAATTCGCGAAACCTTAAGGTATTTATCAAGTCTCATCAGGTGCTCCTCTTTAATGATTATTCTTTAACATAGTCTTTTCCGACGGATGCGATAAGGTCTTTATCATACACAATATCGGCGTCATCCATCCATGTATCAAGCAGCTCGTCCCATGCTTCGGTATCGCTTGTCGCTTTGACGATCGTCGTTATTTTGTCAATCACATCAGCAAGCTTAACTTCGCCGGGCGTTTCGTCCGCGCCGCGGTAAATGATATGCAGGCTGCCGTCCGTGTCGGTAAACACATCCGAGTATTCACCGGGCTTAAGCAGCGAATAAATCTCCTTGACGGTTGAACTCCAGTCACCCTTTGAGGAGCTGTGTTTTGTTGAAATCAACTGCCCCTTTGTGCGGAAGGTTTCGCAGCCCCCGTAACTGTCGCTGCCTGCAACGTATTCGTTCTCTGTATACTTGAGCATGACCTGAGCAAAGTCCGCTCCGCCTTCAAGTTCTGCAAAGGCCTTGTCGATTTTTGCACGATAAGGCTCAATGAATTTATTGTACATTTCATCGCATTCAGCCTGAAGCGTTTTGTAATCCGAAATCAGCTGCGCAATTCGCTCGGAATTTGCGCCGTCACCGTTTAAGGCATCCGTAAACAGCAGGGATGTGCATTCTTCGCGCAGCGAATCAAGCTGTTCGTTCTTTTTTTTGTAGTCATCGCCGAGTTCGCCTTCGGGAATAACAACAATATCCATGATTCGGGAGTATCCCTCCGGAACAACAAGCGCGGGCGCGGCATCATCGTAGATACCGCAGTATTTTTCAAAATACTCTTCGTTATCTTTATACTGCCCGGGATTGGAGGCATAAAGCTCCTTGTCCGATTTCAGCTGCTTTTCGTACCAATCGGCAATGTCTGCATCCGTCACGGAAAAATCTTTGCAAACATACTCCTTGTATGCTTCGATAAGCGCCGTGTTGCGCAGTTCGAGTTTATATTCCTCGCAGTATTCATCATAGGTCATGGTTTTGCCGGTGTAATACTCGGAAAGCTCCGCAATTGCGGCATCGAAATACTGCTGAACAGTCTTTGAATCGTCCTTGGCATTGGATTCTTCGGCAGTTTTCATATACTCGTCATATATCTCTTTAAGTTCGGTTTCCGCCTGTGCATCGGATTCCGCGATTTGTTCATCGGAAAGTTTAAATCCCTCCTCCTTTGCCCGATACAGAACCACCATATCCTTAACAAGATATTCAAGCACCCAATCGCGGAATTTTTGCAGCTCTTCCTCGTTGCTGACGGGATCATAGCCCATTTGTTCCATGTATGAAAGATATGAGTCGAAGGCAGCCGTATAGAGGGCGTAGCTCACGGTTTCGTCCCCGATGGATGCGACTGCAGCGGTCTTGTCGTTCGGAACACCGTTTTTATCCTTATTTTTTTTGCATCCGCTGAAGCAGAACAGAAAAGCTGCTGCTGCAATAAGACAGACAACACGCATGAATGTCGAAGTTCTTTTGGAAAAGCCGGCGAAAATGCTTCCGCATCCCGATCCTGCCGCGGCTGA
>ENA-UOJL01001756-UOJL01001756.1-human-gut-metagenome-genome-assembly--contig:-P47-NODE-1756-length-20872-cov-6.051592_pt1 | contig 20872 bp, 22 predicted proteins | sample MGYA00242347_ERZ723894 | MGnify/ENA metagenome assembly ERZ723894
CGTACCCTTCGTGAAGAAGCTTTGTCCAAGGGCGCACTTCTATACATGGCCATGTATGTGCGTCAAATATGCGTCGCTGCGCTCCGGTCAAGGGCATGGCCCTTGCGCCGATGTGCGGCTAACCCAATTTCAAGGAGGTACGGTTATAGCTAAAACCAAGGAACAACTTCAAAAAGAATGCGCCGAGCTCGAAGAACGCATCCGTCAGCACAGGAACCGGCTGCAACGCCTTGAGCAGCGCACAAAGCACATCGCCAAAGGCGAGCGCCAAAAACGTGCGCACCGGCTCATCACCCGTGGCGCTGCAGTGGAGAGCGTCGCGCCAACTGTGCGCAACATGAGCGAACTCGAGTTCTACGAGCTTGTCGAGTGCATCTTTGCCCTGCCGGAGGTGCAGGCGCTCTTGCCGAAGGGCGGTGAGTGATTGGCGCTCTACCACTTTCACGTCGGCCAGGTGAAGCGCAGCGCGGGCCAGTCGGCAATCCAGTCAGCGGCATATCGCGCGGGAGAGAGGCTATACAGTGAGCGCTACGGTGAGTACAGCGACTACACCCGCAAGGGTGGCGTGGTATGCACCGAGATCCTGCTCCCGTCGCACGCGCCGCGCGAGTACGCTGACCGGCAGACCCTTTGGAATGCGGTCGAGACCGCCGAGCGCGGCAAAAACGCGCAGCTCGCATACAGCTTCGACATCGCGCTGCAAAACGAGTTCACACTAGAAGAAAACATCGCCCTTGCACGGCGATTCCTGCTGGACAACTTCGTCTCACGCGGCATGATAGCGGACTTTGCCGTCCACCGGCCTGACAAAGCAGGCGGCATTGAAAACCCCCACTTCCACGTCCTCTGCCCAATACGCCCTCTGAACCCGGACAGCTCGTGGGGCGCAAAGCAGCGGCGAGTGTACCGCAAGGACGGAAAGTTCGATGCAGTGCCGACCACCGACTGGGGCAAGCCTGAGGCACTTGAAGTCTGGCGCAAGGCATGGGCAGAGTTGTGCAACGCGAAATTCAAAGACAAAGGGCTTGAGTGCCGCATTGACCATCGCTCATATGAAAAGCAGGGCATTGACCAAGCGCCGACCGTCCATGAGGGTGTGGCTGTGCGGCAGATGGAGGCAAGAGGCATGACAACGGACAAGGGCGAGCGAAACCGATGGATAAGGTCGGCCAATGTGATGTTGCGTGCGCTGCGGGAAAAGATAAAAGCCCTGACGGGCTGGCTCGAAGAGCTCCGTGCCGAACTGGATAAGCCTCAGTCTCCGACGCTCACCGAGCTGCTTTCGGACTACTGCGAAGCACGCAACGCTGGAGCGTGGAGCCGAAAGGCCAAGGTGAGCAATCTGAAGCGCTTCGCAGCAGCCGCGGCATATTTGCAAGAGAACGGTCTGCAAACAGTAAATGACCTGAAAGCCCGCCTTGATTTGCTTCGCACCCGTCTAAATGGCGTAAAATCCAACCTCGACGCCAAGCACAGTCGTATGAAAGAACTGCGCGATTTGCTGAGATACGCTGAGCAGTACGAGCGCTTCAAGCCCGTTCACAACCAGCTCCGGGACATCAAGTGGAAGTCCAAGCGCGAGCAGTTCAAAACTGAGCACGAAAGCGAGCTCCGTCAGTTCTACCTAGCCCGCCGCAAGCTCACGGACGGCATCCACACCGCCGAGTGGCAGCGTGAGCTTGACGCCCTGAAGCAAGAACTTGAGACCGAATATGCGAAGTACAGGCCCTTACGAGACGAGATGAAAAAGCTGCTGGATGTGAAGTAGTGCGTTGACCGGGCGCTCAGCGGCTCGGAAGTCAAAGGTCACGAAACGCGACTTTTAGCGAGCGAAAGAGATTAAGACTCCCGAAAAAATTTGAAGAAATCCTAAGACGCCTCCCGAAACTCTCGGGAAATGTGTATAAATCCGCCACTAGCGGTGACAATATTCATTACAGGGAGGCATTTTATGGAGAATACCCACGGCGAGATATCCCAACAGCGGCAGCGGAGCATAATGGAACAGCTCTGGCTGACCTACTACAACGACACGCTCTACGAAAAGGGCGTTATAACCGAAGACGAGCGCAACAAGATGCGCATTAAGATAAAAAGCCGCACGCGGCAATTAGAAAGTAGGTAAAGGCGGGGACTTGTTCCCCGCCAATTTCTTATGATTGATATATTCGTATGCCTATGCTATATTAATGCTAATAATGATATAACGAACAGGAGACGCTTATGGACATACATGACGTGCGCCGGGAGCTGCGTACAAAGAGCATATACGAGATACCGCTGCGCGTGACGTACTACGCGCGCGTGTCGTCCGAGTCCGACGAGCAGCTCAACTCGCTCGGAAACCAGATAAAGTACTACGAGGACTTCATACGCCGCAACGCCGCGTGGGAGTTCGTGCCGGGATACATCGATGAGGGTCTCTCCGGCATCTCGACGAAGCGCCGCGAGAACTTCAACCGCATGGTTGATGACGCCTCGCACGACAAGTTCGATCTCGTCATAACCAAGGAAATATCGCGTTTTGCACGCAACACGCTCGACTCCATCCGCTACACGCGCGAGCTGCTATCCGACGGCGTGGGCGTGTTCTTCCAGAACGACAACATCAACACTCTCGACGAGGACAGTGAGCTGCGTCTTTCAATAATGTCGTCGATAGCACAGGACGAGCTCAGGAAGCTCTCCAGCCGCGTTAAATTCGGCCACCAGCAGGCGATAAAGTCCAGCGTGGTGCTCGGCAACAGCCGCATCTTCGGCTACCGCAAGGACAACAAGCGCCTTGTAATCGACGAGGAGCAGGCGCCGATGGTGCGCGAGCTCTTTGAGCTCTACGCCACGGACGAGTACAGCATGAAGCAGCTTGAGACGCTCTTTTGGAACAAGGGCTACCGCAACCTCAACGGCAAGAAGATCGCACACTCGACCATGTCGAACATGATAGCCAACCCCAAATACAAGGGCTACTACGTCGGCAACAAGGTCAAGGTCGTGGATATGTTCACGAAGAAGCAGAAGTTCCTCCCGCCCGAGGAATGGGTCATGTTCAAGGACGAGACGGGCGAGATCGTCCCGGCCATCGTCAGCGAGGAGCTGTGGGAGGCCGCGAACGCCATATTGCGCCGGCGCAGCGAGGACGTAAAGCACCGCCAGGGCATATGCAACCATGCGAACCTGCTCACGGGCAAGCTCTACTGCGCACACTGCGGCGCGGCATACTACCGTCGTGAGTCGCGCGACAAGCTCGGCAACGTAAACAGCCGCTGGGTCTGCTCCGGGAAGATAAACAATGGCAGCGACTCCTGCCCCAGCTTCGCCGTATATGAGGACGAGATAAAGCCGCTGCTCTTCGAGGTGTTCCGCGACACGCACGACGCATCCGAGGAGATGATACTCGAGTACGAGCGCATGTACGCAGCGATGACTTCGGACGTCAACCTCGAGGGCCAGATCTCAGACGCGGAAGGCAAGATAGAGCTCGCGCTCAAGAAAAAGAGCAAGCTGCTCGAGCTCACAGCGCTCGGACAGATAACGAACGAGGACTTCGCCGCCATGACCGCGGCGTGCAACGAGGAGATAAAGGCCGCCGAGCAGGAACTCGCCGAGCTCAGAAGTCGGCGCGACGACAGCGAGGATTTCCGGCGGCACATGGAGAAGATACGCTCCACCCTCCGTGCCGCGGAACGCCAGGCGAACGCGGGCGCGATAACCAAGGAGTTCGTCGACACCTTTGTGGACAAGATAATCGCCACGCCCATAGACGATCACACGATGCGACTCGACGTGAAGATCTTCACCGGCGAAACGACCAGCAGATACCTTGAAAAACTCAGCGGTCGTGCGGGTCACACGTTCAAGAAGATGATCGAGGCCTACGAGAACGGCATGAAGTAAGCGAAAGCTGCAAAAAAGCGGAAAGCCGCCCGGTATCGGGCGGCTTTTTGCTTAGTCCTGATATTCAAACTCGATGTCGTAGATGGACACCGTGTCGCCGTTCTGGACGCCCATGGCCTCCATGCGGTCGAAAATTCCGGCGCTGCGCAGGCAGCGGTCGAAGTACATGCGGCTCTCGTAGTCGGAGAAGTTCACCGTGGCCACCAGCTTTGCCAGCCAATCGCCCTCGACTATCCACACGTCTCCGTCGCGCCGTATCTGCACGTCGTCCGCTGTGCCGATCTCCGGCTCGGGCGGGACGTAGTCCGGCTCATACACCGTTACGGGCGGCAGGTGTGCCAGCTCGCCGGCGGCGGCGCGCATCAGCTCGCGCGTGCCCTGGGTGGAGGCCGCGGAGAGCTCAAAGAGCTTCAGGCCCTTGGCCTCGACGTGCGCGCGCAGGCGCTCAAGGTTGTCGCTGCCCGGCTCGAGCAGGTCGCACTTGTTGGCGGCCACGAGCTGGGGACGGGAGGCGAGGTCGGCGTTGTACTGCGCCAGCTCCGCGTTTATCGCCTCGAAGTCCTCAACCGGGTCGCGCCCCTCGCTGCCCGAGACGTCCACGAGGTGGATGAGCAGGCGGCAGCGGTCGATGTGGCGCAGGAAGTCATGGCCGAGGCCCGCGCCGTCGCTCGCGCCCTCGATGATGCCGGGGATGTCCGCGAGGACGAAGGACACGCCCTCGTCGACGTAGACGACGCCCAGGTTGGGGAAGAGCGTGGTGAAGTGGTAGTTCGCGATCTTCGGGTGCGCGTTGGAGACGACGGAGAGCAGCGTGCTCTTGCCGACGTTCGGGAAACCGACGAGGCCCACGTCCGCGAGCAGCTTGAGCTCGAGCGTTATCGTGTGCGATTCCCCGGGCAATCCGGGCTTGGCAAAGCGCGGGACCTGGCGGGTGGGCGTGGCGAAGTGCTTGTTGCCCCAGCCGCCGCGTCCGCCGCGGCAGGCGACGTAGTCCTCGCCGGAGGACATGTCGTGCATGATGGCGCCGCTGTCCGCGTCGCGCAGCACGGTGCCGCGCGGGACCTTGAGGACGATGCTCTCGCCGTCCTTGCCGGAGCAGCGCTTGCCCTGACCGGGCTGGCCGTTTCCGGCCACGAACTTGCGCTTGTAGCGGAAGTCCATGAGCGTGGACATGTGGTCGTCCACGGTAAAGACGATGTTGCCGCCGCGGCCGCCGTCGCCGCCGTCGGGCCCGCCCGCCGCGACGTACTTCTCGCGGTGGAAAGCCACGGCCCCGGCTCCGCCGTCTCCGGCGCGGACCTGTATCGTCACCTTGTCAACGAATGGTGATGCCATAATAAAAAACTCCCGATATCAAAAAGAGACGGACGTGCGTCCGTCTCTCTTCGTATTTTTGTCACTGGTTGAGCTCGTAAACGGAGACCTTCTTGCGGTCCTTGCCGTAACGCTCGAACTTGACGGTGCCGTCCACCAGGGAGAACAGGGTGTCGTCCTTGCCCTTGCCGACGTTGGTGCCGGGGTGGATCTTGGTGCCGCGCTGACGGACGAGGATGTTGCCGGCGAGGACGAACTGCCCGTCGGCCCTCTTGGCTCCGAGGCGCTTGGACTCGCTGTCGCGGCCGTTCTTGGTGGAGCCCATTCCCTTTTTATGTGCCATGTGTTACACCTCCAATGTCATAAGTGCGGGATTGAGTTACGCGATGGTCTCGATCTGGACCTTCGTGTAGGGCTGGCGATGGCCCTGCGTGCGCTGATAGCCCTTCTTGGGCTTCATCTTGTAGACGCGGACCTTCTTGCCGCGCCCGTTCTTGACGACGTTGGCGGTGACGGTGGCTCCCTCGACAACGGGGGTACCGAACACGGCGTTATCCTCGCCGATGACGGCGAGAACACGGTCGAACTTGACGGTGGCGCCGGCCTCGGCGTCGAGCTTCTCGACGTAGATGACGTCGCCCTCGGCGACGCGGTACTGCTTACCGCCGGTCTCGATGACTGCATGCTTCATTTCTGTTTCATCCTCTCTTCAAGAGACTCGCTCTAAAGGGCGGGGCAAAGCCCACTTGCAGACCCTGTCAATGCGGCTTTAGTATAATACCACGCCGAAAGGCCGGTGTCAACACAAAATACGGGAAAAAGCGCGAGTTTTCAGCTTGCTTTGGGCAAATGGCAGGGGATACAATGGAAATATCGCCGGAATCGAGAAAAAGGAGGAGCAAACATGTCCGGAGGTAAGGTTTTCAGCTCAAAAAAGGCCGCCGTGGGCTTCATTTTGCTTCTCGTCATCCTCTGCGCTGCCAGCGCTTGGACGGCGGCGGCCATCGCGGGGAACAGAGCCGAGACCGAGAGGGAGGAGCTCTTCGCCTGGTCGGTACATCGCGCGTACAGCGCCCTTGACGCCTACGACGCCTCCGGCAGCGAGAGCGACCGGCTCGACGCCGCAGCCGCCTTTTACGCCTTCGCCATCATGACCCGCGAGTTTTGCAAGGACAGCCCCAAGGCGGCGGACTATGACCTGATGAAGGATTCGACCTACGGCATATACTCGCTGCTGCGCTCATAGCCTGAGTTTATGTGGGAGAATATCGGCAGCCTGCTCGCCGCCCTCGAATACCTCAACGCCGACCCCTGGGACCCGAACGGCTATTTCGCCCTCAGCAGCCTGTACACCGCCGCCCTGAGCGCCTGAGCATCATATCACAAAGCCAGATTCCACGAACGTATGCGTGTTTCGGGCTTTTCAGGAGCCGTCATGTTTTATAAATGAAACCGCCGCAGGCAAAACATGCCTGCGGCGGTGCCGTTTATTGTGTTGAGTCAGGTTCAGCCGTTGACGATATCGCGGGTATCGCGGGCGATGACGAGCTCCTCGTTGGTCGGGATTACGAAGAGCTTCACCTTGCTGTCGGCGGTGGAGATGCAGATGTCCTCGCCGCGCTTCTTGTTCGGCTCGGGGTCGATCTCGCAGCCGAGATAGCCGAGGTACTTGCAGATGCCCGCGCGGGTGGTGGCGCTGTTCTCGCCGACGCCGGCGGTGAAGATGATGGCGTCCACGCCGTTCATCGCCGCGGCGTAGCTGCCCACGACCTTGGCGACCCAGTAGTCGAACATGTCGAGCGCCAGACGCGCGCGCTCGTTGCCCTCGTCGGCGGCAGTCTCGAGGTCACGGAAGTCGCTGGAGACGCCGGAGACGCCCAGCACGCCGGACTTCTTGTTGAGCACGTTGAGCATCTCGTCGATGTTCATGCCGTACTTGTTCATGATGAACTGCATGACGCCCGGGTCGAGGTCGCCGCAGCGGGTGCCCATCGGCAGGCCGACCAGGGGAGTGAAGCCCATGGAGGTGTCCACGCTCTTGCCGCCCTCGATGGCGCAGATGGAGGAGCCGTTGCCCATGTGGCAGCTTATCAGCTTGAGCTCCTCGATGGGCTTGCCCATGAGCTCGGCGCAGCGGGCGGAGACATAGCGGTGGCTGGTGCCGTGGAAGCCGTAGCGGCGGATGCCGTCGTTCTTGTAGTACTCATAGGGCACGGCATAGGTGAAGGCCTTGGCGGGCATGGTCTGGTGGAAGGCGGTGTCGAACACGGCGACCTGGGGCACGTCCTTGCCCATGACGGCGGTGCAGGCGTTGATGCCGGTGATGTTGGCGGGGTTGTGCAGCGGGGCGAAGGGGGTGCAGTCCTCAAGGGCCTTCATGACCTCGTCGGTGATGCGCACGGAGCAGGCGAACTTCTCGCCGCCGTGGACGACGCGGTGGCCGACAGCGTCGATCTCGCTCATGCTCTTCACGACTCCGTACTCTTCGCTGGTCAGCTTGTCGATGACCGCGGCAATGGCCTCGGAGTGGGTCGGCAGGGCGATGTCCTCGTTGAACACGGGCTTGCCGCCGACGAGCGGGGTGTGCTTCAGGTGACCGTCGATGCCGATGCGCTCGCACAGGCCCTTGGCCAGGACGGCCTCGGTCTCCATGTCAATGAGCTGGTACTTCAGGGAAGAGCTTCCGGCGTTGATGACCAAAACTTTCATTTCAGCAGTATCCTTTCTAACTCTTGTGTTGTAAAAATATTTCGCCCATAGTAAAATATGCGCAGTATATCCAACTACACATTTTATCCACATTTGGCCGAAAACGCAATAGAAAACGCGATTTTTTACAAAGGAGGCGCCGGTTATGAGGGCTGTGGGCATTGTAACGGAGTTCAACCCCTTCCACAACGGCCACGCGCTGCTGCTCGAGCGCGCGCGGGAGGCGATGGGCGGGGACGCCGCGGTGGTCTGCTGCATGTCGGGCGATTTTGTCCAGCGCGGGGAGGCCGCGGTGTGGTCCAAATTCGCCCGGGCGGAGGCCGCGGCCCGCTGCGGCGCGGACCTCGTGTTCGAGCTGCCGCTGCCCTGGGCGCTCTCCTCGGCGGAGGGCTTCGCCCGCGGCGGCGTGGGGCTGCTCGCGGCTCTCGGCGTCGTGGACTGCCTCTGCTTCGGCAGCGAGTGCGGCGAGACTGAGCCGCTCGAGCGCGCGGCGGAGGCCCTGCTCAGCCCGGCGCTCACCGCGGAGCTCAAGCGCGAACTCGAGGGCGGCATACCCTTTGCCGCCGCCCGCCAGCGCGCCCTCGCCGCCGTCACCGACGAGGCCACCGCCCGCCTCGTGGAGAGTCCGAACAACATCCTCGCCATCGAGTACATCCGCGCCATCTACGAGCTCGGCCTCGACCTCGGCTTCATGACCATAAGGCGCGAGGGCGCCGAGCACGACGGGCCGGGGGAGGGGAGCATCCGCTCCGCCTCCGAGCTCCGCAGCCGCCTGGCCGCCGGCAAGAGCTGCGCCGGCTTCATGCCCGACGCCGCCCTCGCCGTGTTCGACCGCGAGGCCGAGCGGGGGAGGGGCCCGGTGCTCATGGAGACGCTCGAGCCCATGCTGCTCTCCCGATTGCGCATGCTGCCGGACGAGGAGTTCGCCCGCCTGCCGGACGCCTCTGAGGGCCTCGGCAACCGCCTGCGCGCCGCCGTGCGCGACGAGCCCACTCTCGACGGCGTCCTCGCCGCTGCCAAGAGCAAGCGCTACGCCCTCGCGCGCATCCGGCGCATGACCATGTGCGCCTGCCTCGGCGTGCGCGAGGGCATGGCCGACGGCGTCCCGCCCTACGCCCGGCTGCTCGCCGCCACCGAGCGCGGCCGGACCCTGCTCCGCCGCGCCCAGGACAAGAGCCGCATACCTATTATAACTAAGAGCGCCGCCGCAAGGCAGCTCCCGCGCGATACGCTCGCCGTCTTCGAGCTCGGCTCCGGCGCGCGCGACCTCTACGTCCTCGCCTACCGCGCCGCCGCCGAGCGCCGTGGAGGGACAGACTGGAGGACAGGCCCTGCACTGGTGTAGTTAGCAAAAGTGCACAAAATATACTCGATGACCGCCAACAATTTTGGCGGTCAATTTTTTCACAGTGATTTATTAAAGGAATTGTTATAAAATGTTTAGAATTCTGTTGCAATCACCGGCGAGATAGTTTATAATCATGCCCAGGCCGCGAAGAACATTTGTCCGCTTAGCACGGACGTCGCGGCCGAACATGATTTAGGAGGATGAAACAAAATGAAGAAGATACTTGCACTTCTGCTTGCGCTGTGCATGGTATTCGCCCTCGCCGCCTGCGGAGAGTCCGCTACGACCGAGAGCCAGGCCCCGGCCGACGACGCCACTGTCAGCGAGGCCCCTGCCGATGACGGCGCTTCCGGCGACAAGGTCATCAAGATCGGCGTGTTCGAGCCCCAGTCGGGCGACAACGGCGCCGGCGGCAAGCAGGAGATCCTCGGCATGCAGTATGCCAACTCCCTGACCCCGACCGTTGAGATCGGCGGCGAGACCTACACCGTCGAGCTCATCTACGCCGACAACCAGTCCAGCAACGACAAGGCCGTCTCCGCGGCTCAGGAGCTCATCACCAACGGCGCCTCCGTCGTTCTCGGCTCCTACGGCTCCGGCGTGTCCATAGCCGCTGCCACCGCCTTCGGCGATGCGGGCATCCCGGCCATCGGCGTCACCTGCACCAACCCCCAGGTCACTCAGGTCAGCGATACATATTACCGCATCTGCTTCATCGACCCCTTCCAGGGCACCGTTCTCGCCAACTACGCCAAGAGCCTCGGCGCCACCAAGGCCTACTGCCTTGCCAAGCAGGGCGACGACTACTCCGTCGGCCTGGTGAACTACTTCGTCGAAGCCTTCGGCGCTGAGAACTGCGTCCAGGAGGTCTTCCAGGAGGGCACCTCCGATTACAGCAGCTACGTCACCAACGCCAAGTCCAACGGCTGCGACATCTTCTTCGCCCCTGTCTCCACCGAGGCCGCCGCTCTGATCATTGACCAGGCCGCCACTCAGGACCTCGGCATGCCCATCCTCGCCGGCGACACCTGGGACTCCAACGTCATCGTCGCCGCCGCCCAGGGCAAGGACAACGTCCATGTCTACGTCACCACCTTCTATCAGGAGGGCGGCAACGCTGAGTTCGACGCCGCTTTCAAGGAGTGGATCAACTCCGACAGCGTCAACCTCGAGAACAACGGCGGCAACGACATGATCGCGGCTGTCTCCGTCATGGGCTACGACGCCTACTACGTCGCCCTCGAGGCCATCAAGGCCGCCGGCAGCGCGGATCCCGCCGCCGTCCTTGAGGCTCTGCCGACCGTCAACTACAACGGCATCACCGGCAACATCTCCTTCGCCGACGGCGCCAAGGACGCCACCCGCGACGTCGCCTTCATCAAGTACTGCAACACCGAGACCGGTGCGTGGGACCTCATCGGCGAGCAGGGCATCGAGTAATTTCCAAGCGATAACCGTTTAAGGGCAAGGGCGGGGGCGAAAGCCTCCGCCTTAGCCCCACTATTTTGCATGCGCTGCGTCGAAAACGCGGCAATCGCGGCGACCGCGCTTTCGAGGCGGCGCGAGCATTGGGAGGAAGCTCAATGGATTTCTTCGACAAACTATTGCCGTATCTGCTCTCCGGCATCTCCGTCGGCGGCCAGTACGCGCTCATAGCCGTCGGCTATACGATGGTCTACGGCATACTCCGGCTCATAAACTTCGCCCACGGCGATGTGTTCATGGTCGCGGGCCTCATGATGGTCTACGCCGTGACATGGATGCCGCTCTGGCTGGCGGTACCCTTTGTGATAGTGATGACCGTTGTGCTCGGCTTCGTCATCGAGCGCGTGGCGTATAAGCCGCTGCGCTCCGCGCCGAGGATGTCGGTCATGATAAGCGCCATAGGCGTCAGCTACCTGCTGCAGAACCTCGCGCTCTACGTCACCGGCGGCCTGAACAAGAACTACCCGACCATCCCCTGGATCTCCGACACCGTCAGCGTGTTCGGCGCCACCACCAAGATGGTCACGCTGGCCACGCCGGTGCTGACGCTGGTGCTGGTCGTGCTGCTGGTGCTGCTCATCAACCACACCAAGATAGGCATGGCCATGCGCGCCGTGGCCAAGGACTTCGAGACCAGCACGCTCATGGGCATCAAGATAAACAACGTCATCTCGATGACTTTCATCATCGGCTCCTTCCTCGCGGCGATCGGCTCCATGCTGTTTTTCACGAACTACCCCGGCGTCACGCCTACCGTCGGCGCCATGCCGGGCCTGAAGGCCTTCGTCGCGGCGGTGTTCGGCGGCATAGGCTCCATCCCCGGAGCCGTCATCGGCGCGTTCATAATCGGCATCTGCGAGAACATCATCAAGGGCCTCGACACCCTGCTCGTGGCCTACGGGGTCATCCCGACCGGCATAGGCCTCTCGACCTTTGCGGATGCGTTCACCTTCGTCCTGCTCATCATCATCCTCGTCTTCAAGCCCACCGGACTTTTCGGCGAGAAGGCCACGGACAAGGTCTGAGGAGGCGAAACCATGGATATGAAACAGAAAAAGCTGCTGAAGCTGCTTATAACCGCCGTCTGCCTCATCGCGCTCTATGCGCTCTGCATCATCATGGACCAGACCATAACCGCGACCTCGAGGCTCTACATGCTCATCACCGTCGTGCGCAAGAGCGCGGTCTACGCCCTGGTCGCCGTGTCCATGAACCTGCTCAACGGCTTCACGGGCCTCTTCTCGCTCGGCCAGGCGGGCTTCATGCTCATCGGCGCCTACACCTACGCCATCTTCTCCATCCCGTCCGAGAGCATAGACAGCGTGTATCAGTACTATGACGCCGCCATCCACTTCTCCTTCCAGGAGGCCATAAACGGCATCTTCGGGCTGGAGGCCATGGCCGCGCCGGGCCTCATCATAGGCGCGCTGCTGGCCATGATACTCGCCGGCCTCGTCGCCGCCTTCTTCGCCTGGCTCATCGGCCTGCCCGTGCTCAGGCTCAAGAGCGACTACCTCGCCATCGCGACGCTCGGCTTTGCCGAGATAATCAAGGCCATCTTCCAGTGGCAGAAGTTCGGCCCCATCACCAACGGCTCCAACGTCCTGCGCGGCTACACGCGCCTCTCCGACTTCACCTTCAACATCGGCGGGACCGAGATCTCCTTTGCCACCTTTGTGCCGGTGTTCGTGGCCTCGATGTGCATCCTCATCATCGTGCTGCTCATAAACTCCTCCTACGGCCGCGCCTTCAAGGCCATACGCGAGGACGAGGTGGCGGCGGAGGCCATGGGCGTGCGCCTCTTCAAGCACAAGCAGATGGCCTTCTGCATCTCCTGCTTCTTCGCGGGCGTGGGCGGCGCGCTGCTGGCCATGTTCATGAACACCATCCAGGCGGCGCAGTTCAAGTCCTCGATGACCTACGAGATACTGCTCATCGTCGTCCTCGGCGGCCTGGGCTCCGTGACGGGCAGCTGCATAGCCAGCTTCCTGTTCATAGCCTGCTCCGAGTGGTGGCTGCGCGGCCTTGACAACGGCAGCTTCCTCGGCATCGAGTCCGCCATGTTCCGCAGCGGCTTCAGGCTGGTCGTGTTCAGCGGCATCATCATGGTCGTGGTGCTCTTCTTCCGCAAGGGCCTCATGGGCCAGAAGGAGCTGCCAGACCTCTTCCGAAGACGAAAAAAAGCGCCTGCTGCCCCGGCTCAGGCTGAGGGAGGTGCCGCGAAATGAGCGAAAAGATTGAAAACGTCCTGAACATGCAGAACATCACCATGCAGTTCGGCGGCGTCGTCGCCGTCAACGACCTCTCGCTGGAGGTCAACCGCGGCGAGATAGTGGCCCTCATCGGCCCCAACGGCGCCGGCAAGACCACGGCCTTCAACTGCATCACCGGCGTCTACCAGCCGACCAACGGCGAGATCAGCTTCGAGGGCAAGCCCATAGTCCGCAACCACCCCCAGGGCAAGATGAAAAAGGGCTATCTCGGGCAGGAGCCTGATAAGTTCACCGGCCACGTCCTGGCACCCACGCCGGACAGGATAACCGAGCTCGGAATAGCGAGGACCTTCCAGAACATAAGGCTGTTCTCCTCCCTCACGGTGCTGGAGAACGTGCTTATAGCCAAGCACATGCGCGCAAAGCAGAACGTGTTCTCCGCGACGTTCCGTATAAACCGCACTGAGGAGCGCCGCATGCGCGAGGAGAGCATGGCCCTGCTCGAGGAGCAGAACCTCGGCCACCTCAAGGACGAGGTCGCGGGCAGCCTGCCCTACGGCATACAGCGCCGCCTCGAGATCGCCCGCGCGCTGGCGACCGAGCCGAAGCTGCTGCTGCTCGACGAGCCGGCGGCCGGCATGAACCCGCAGGAGACCAAGGAGCTCGGCGAGTTCATCGTGCAGATCAAGGATACTCACAACCTGACGGTGTTCATGATAGAGCACCACATGGACCTGGTCATGAAGTTCTCGCACAGAATATACGTCCTGGACTTCGGCAGGCTGATAGCCCAGGGCACGCCCGCGCAGGTCCAGAACGATCCCAAGGTTATAGAGGCGTATTTGGGGGTGTCGGAAGATGCTTAAAATTGACGGGCTGAAGGTCAGCTACGGCGGCATAGAGGCCGTCAAGGGCATCACGTTCGAGGTGCCGGAGCGCAAGATCGTGACGCTCATAGGCGCGAACGGCGCGGGCAAGAGCACCACGCTGCGTTCCATCGCGGGGCTCGTGAAGCCCGCGAAGGGCCGCATCCACCTCCAGGGCGAGGACATAACCGGCCTGACGCCGGACAAGATAGTCGCCAAGGGAGTGACCCTGGTCCCCGAGGGCCGTCACGTGTTCCCGGACCTCACGGTCCTGGAGAACCTCAAGATCGGCGCGTATCTGCGCAAGGACGACCTCACGGACGACCTCAACTGGGTCTACGAGCTCTTCCCGAGACTGAAGGAGCGCTCCTGGCAGGCGGCGGGCACGCTCTCCGGCGGCGAACAGCAGATGCTGGCCGTCGGCCGCGCGCTGATGAGCAGGCCGAAGATAATCATGATGGACGAACCATCCCTGGGCCTCGCACCCATCGTGGTCAAGGGCATCTTCGACATCATCAAGGAGATAAACCGCATGGGCGTGACCGTCCTGCTCATAGAGCAGAACGCGAACATGGCCCTGCGCATAGCCGACATCGGCTACGTCCTGGAGACCGGCACCATCACGACCTCCGGCCCGGGACAGCAGCTGCTCAACGACCCCGCCATCAAGGCGGCCTATCTCGGCACCTGATAAGCAAAAAACAAAAGGGGGGACCCGCAAGGAGCGGGTCCCTCCATTTTTTCGCGCAAAAACGCCGCCCCGGAAAGGGGACCGGGGCGGCTCTGCGAGGGGTGTAAGAGAGGGTGTCAGATGTCAAAGCGGCGGTAGGCCTTGTAGCAGTCGCGGCAGAGTTTTTTGCCGCCCTGCAGGTGGATGAAGCTCTCGGCGGTGGTCTCGCCGCACTTGTCGCAGTCGTAGGAGAGGAAGATGCGCGCATGTTCGGGCAGGGCTATGCGCGTCTCCTTGACGTCGAAGAGCTCCTCGGGCTCGCGGGACTGGTAGTAGGCGAAGCTCTCCTCGCGGCTCATGCCCTCGGGCTTTTTGCGCAGCACCAGGCGCACGGAGCGCCCGCTATTTCGCTCGTAGATGTTGAAGGCCTGCTTGCCGGTGAGGTGGAAGAGCAGGTTGCCCTTTCCGGCGCTGCAGCCGAGCATGACCTGTATGGCGTCCACGCCGCAGGCGTCGTTCTCGCTTATGCAGACGACCTCCTCGTCCTCGGCGCAGCCGATGTTCAGCAGCTTGATGGCGTAGAGCGCGGCCTTGTAGCCGATGGTGAGTCCGCCGCACTCGTGGCCGTGGAATTCGGCGCAGTCGGCCCAGGTTTTGATCTTCATGTTCTGCCTCCTATAATCTGATATCCGGGAAGGGGATTATGTGCGGTATCCCCATGTAGCTCATTATGTGCACATGCATCCTGTACACGGCCTCGATGTTCTCCGGGGTCATGACCTCCTCGCCGCCGTAGGCGTAGACCTCCGAGTCGCGGAGGAAGAGGAAGCGGTCGCAGTAGCGGATGGCGAGGTTCAGGTCGTGGAGGATGATGCAGACGCTGATGTTCCGCTCCTTGGCGACGCGGCGCACGGTGCGCAGGGCCTCGTGGTGGTTGCGGGGGTCGAGGTTGCTGGTCGGCTCGTCGAGCAGCAGCAGCCGCGGCTCCTGGGCCAGCGCCCGCGCCAGCATGACCTTCTGCGCCTCGCCGCCGGAGAGCTCCGCCACGCTGCGCAGCTCGTAGTCGCCTATGCCCATGAGGTCTATGACCTCGCGCACGACCTCGCGGTCGTGCTCCGTGGCGTCCCAGCCGATGTAGGGCCTGCGGCCCAGCAGGACGGAGTCGTACACCGTCATGTCCGCCGCGCGGGCGTTCTGCGCGACGTAGGCTATGTTCCGCGCCAGCTCGCGCTTGCCCAGCGTGAACACGTCCGTGCCGTCCACCAGCACCGTGCCGCTGCCGGCGGGGAGAATGCGGTCTATGCACTTGAGCAGCGTGCTCTTGCCCGCGCCGTTGTTGCCGAGTATGGCGAGGCAGTTCCCGTCGTCGAGCTCGAAGCTCACGTTGTGGAGGATGTCCGGCCCGGCGGGCTTGTATCGAAAGCTGACGTCCTTTACTTCAACCACCGCGGCGGCCCCCTTTCAGCAGCAGATAGAGGAACACCGGCGCGCCGAGGAAGGACGTGACGGCGCCGACGGGCAGCTCCACGGGCGCTATTACCACGCGGCTGAAGAGGTCGGCCAGCAGCAGAAGCAGCGAGCCCGCCGCGGCAGAGCAGGGCAGCAGCCAGCGGTAGTCGTCGCCGACGAAGCGGCGCATGATGTGCGGCGCAACGAGGCCGACAAAGCTGATAATGCCCACAAAGGACACCGCCAGCGCCGAGGCCAGCGTGCACATGCCCATGCTGACCAGCGTTACGGTCCGTGTGTTCACGCCGAGGCTGGAGGCCGTGTCCGCGCCGTTTTGCAGCGCGTTGTAGTCCCAGCGGCGGAGCATGAAGTATACAAAGCCCGCGGCGGTCACGACGAGCAGTATCAAAAGCTGCGTCCAGTTGGTGCCGCCGAGGTCGCCGAAGGTCCAGAAGACAACGGCGCTTATCTTGGTGTCGTCCGCGAAGTATTGCAGCAGCGTACTGCCGCCCGTGAAGAGGGAGCTGAGCGCCACGCCCGCGAGCACCAGCCCGCCGGGGCCTATGTCCCGCCTCAGCCGCGAGATGGCGATGACCACCACCGTGGAGAGCGAGCCGAACACAAAGGCGCAGAGCGTCACGATGTAGGGGTTGTCGATCTGGATGGCAAAATCCGCCGCGCCGGTGTTCACAACGCCGCCGCCGAACACGATTATTCCCACGGCTGCGCCGAAGGCCGCGCCCTGCGAGACGCCTAGCGTGGAGGCCGAGGCCAGCGGGTTGTGCAGCACGCACTGCATCACCGCGCCGGACATGGCCAGCGCCGCGCCCACGAGTATCGCCGCCGCCGCGCGCGGAAAGCGTATGCCGAAGAGCACCGTGTTCGCCGTGGCGTCGCCCCGGCCTATCAGCGCGCGGAATATTTCGTCCAGTCCGAACTCTATGCTTCCCGTCCCCGCCTCCGCGAGCGCCGCGATTATCGCCAGCGCGCAGGTTATGAGGAGGGCCAGCAGCTTTTTTCTTTGCAGCCCCTCGTAACTCGGGCCGACAGCCGGTTTACCGCTCATTCTTCATCATCCAAGCATGACCTCACCATATCCGGAATCTATGCCCTCCAGCACGGAGAGATAGTCGTCCACGCCGAGGAAAAATTTGAATATCTCGTTCGCCTTGGCGTTGATGTCGATGCCGGCAAACGCCTCGGGGTAGAGGATGGAGCCGACATAATAGCAGTTGGCGAGGGAGATCTCCATGTTGTCGTAGTAGGCCGTGGAGCTGGGGTACTGGTAGATGTGCCCCTCGTTATAGGCCTTCAGCAGCGCGTAGTAGTCAGGCCGCTCTGCGTAGTCCTGCCTCACCAGCGCGACGCCGCCGCTGTCGAGGAAGATGTAGTCCGGGTCCCAGGAGATTATCTGCTCCTTGTCGATGATGACGGAGCTTTTGACGCCTGTGCCGTCGTCCGCGACGTTTTTGGCGCCCACGGAGAGCATGACCGGGTCGTTCATCCTGATGCCCTCGATGCCGTGCACGCCCTTAAAGGTGGCCGCGGCGGGCAGTACGGTGGGCTTTTCCTCCTCCGGCACCTTGGAGGCGAGCTCGGAGAGCTCGGCAAGGCTGTCGTTTATGTAGGAGATGACCTCCTCGGCCCTGTCGGACACGCCGCAGACCTCGCCTATGATGCGCAGCGACTGCTCAAAGTCCTTGCCGAAGAGCGTCCCCTGGCTGACGGCCACGACGGGGATGTTGGTCTTGGCCTGGATGTCGTCGGCCTCGCCGCTGGTCGCGGTGCAGAATATGACGTCGGGCGCGGCGAGTATCATCTGCTCGGGATAGTAGCTGGTGTTTCCGGCCGCGTCCGTGCCGACGATGGGCACATCGGCCCAGCGCTCGCTGTTCACATAGGCGTAGGTCACGAGCGGCGTCACCTTCTCGGGGTCCATGCCGCTGTAACCCACCACCTTGTCCGCGAGGCCGAGGTAGGTTATCATCCTCGGGGTGTTGCCGAGGGGGATTATCTTCTCGACGGTGGCCGGGACGGTGACTTCGCGGCCCAGCGCGTCGGTGATCGTTCTCGTTTCCATTTCCGCGCCGGTGACCTCGGGCGTCTGCATGGCCGGGGCCTGGCCGCAGGCACACAGAGACAGCGCAACAGCTGCCGCCAGCAGGAAGGCGGCGGTTTTCTTGAACATTTTCATATGATGATCCTTTCCGGGTACCCTGGTGCTGTGACCATTTTACAGGCTCGTCAAAATCTTCGCAAGCCCCCCCGGGGGATAAAAATGCCCTGCCCGGGCAATTTTTTGCACAGGCAGGGCATTGGTTGTCTGTTATTTCAGTCGTCGTAGTCGTGCTCGGCCTTGAGGATGGCGCCGGTGTAGGCGTCGATCTCATACTCGTATTCCATGCGGCCCACGCTGAACTCTATCTCGTACTTGTAGCTGCCGTGGTCGCGGTCGAGCTCGCACTTGATGCGCGTGACCTCGCTCTCGGAGACACCGGCATTGGAGAGGGCGGCGGACTTGGCCGCGGCCTCGCCGATGAAATCGGAGGTGCTGACGGTGCCGGAGCCGTTGCCGTACTGGTTGCCGGTGCCCGCGTTCACGCCGGTGCCGGCGTTGGTGCCGGAGCTGCCGTTGCCGTTGCCGGCGAGGTTGCCGGTCTGCTCCTGCTCGAACTTCACGATCTCGCCGGTCAGGGCGTTGACGCTGCAGTCATACTTGAGGCCGTTGGCGGAGAACTCGAGCTCGTAGACGTAGACGCCGCCGTCGCGGTCGAAGTCGGCCTGGAGCCAGCAGACGTCGGCCTCGCTGACGCCCGCGTGGCTGAGCGCGGCGGACTTGGCCGCGGCCTCGCCGATGTAGTCGCCGCTGACGGTGGTGGAGGGGACGGAGGTGGTCTTGCTCTCGCGGGAGTACTTCACGACCTCGCCGGTCTGGGCGTTGATGTCGTACTCATACTCGACGCTGCCGGCGTAGAACTCGACCTCGTAGACCATGACGCCGTGCTCGCTGTCGAAGTCGGTCTTGACAAAGGTCACGTCGCTGGCGCTGACGCCCGCGTGGGCGTAGGCGGCGGACTTGGCGTCGTCGACGCTGATGTAGGCCTTGGAGCTGGCAGTGCCGGTCTGGCTGACGCTGGAGTCGCTCAGGCTGCGGGAGCTGGCGATGAGGCTGATGTCGTTGACGGAGAGGGGAGCGAGGGACTCGACCGTGAGGGTCGGGTCGGCGGCGACGACCTTGAGTATGAGCTCGGCCTTGCCCTCGGAGATGCCGTACTGCTGGGCAAGAGAGGCGGTCTCGCTGGTGGAGGTGACGGTCTGGGTGAGCACGGAGGCCTCAAAGCCGCCCTCGCCCACGGCGCTGTTTATCATGTCGCTGACCTGCTGCTGCAGGCTCTCGGCCTTGGCCGTGTCGCCGTTGGCGACGGAGACGAGGATGGAGTTGCGGATGTCGTCCAGGTAGCCGTTCATGAGCATGGAGCCGATGAGAGCGTTGACGGTGACGTCGAGGTCGGAGCCGGCGAAGTCCATGTCGCCGATGACGGTCCTGGCATCGTCGTTGAGGGGCTGGACTTCGATGACCTTGTCGGCGGCGTCAACTATGATGTTGAGGCTGGGGTTGACGTCGAGGGTGATTATGGAGTCCACGGCGGCGTCGCTGGGTACTGTGCTGGGTTCGACTATATTGCCGGTCACGCCGGGGTCGGCGGCGGAGCCGTAGCTGTATCCGAGGTATCCGCCGAGGCAGACCAGCACGAGGGCGGCGGCCACGGCTATGGGGACAAAGCGGTTTTTCTTCTTCTTGTTGTTGATTTCGTTCATCGTTATTACATTTCCTTTCCGGGCTTCGCAGGCTTCGAGGATACCGGAGAGCTGATCCGGGGCCGTGTGCTCGGCAAGGCGGCGAATTCTTGCTTCCATCATTTCATTATCCATCATTCCGCCTCCTCTGCTGCTTTTCCGAGTTTTTTCATGGCGCGGTGATATTTGCTAAGGACGGTGGGGAGGGCGAGTTCCAGCATATCCGCTATCTCGCGGTGCTTGAGTCCGCCGAGCGCGTGGAGGGAGACTATCTGCCTCTCCTCGTCGGAGAGGGTCTCGAGCAGGGCTCTGAGCGTCAGCAGGTCCTCCTGGGAGAAGTCCGGCCTGTCGGAAAACTGCTCCTGCCAGTCCTCCGGTGTCATGGCCACGGTGCGGCGGCGCTCACGCAGGAGCTGCAGCGCCTCGTTCCGCGCTATGGTCATGAGCCAGGCCATCGGCTTGCCCTGGGAGCGGTACTGCGCTGCCGACTGGTAGGCCTTTACGAAGGTCTCCTGCACCGCGTCCTCCGCGTCCTGTGGGTTCTTCAGGAGAAAGAGCGAAAATCCGTAGAGCGCGGCGTGGGTCCTCTCATAGACCTTGGCCAGTGCCCCGGTGTCCCCGCGGCTCATCTCCGCGATACACCTGTCGATATGTTCCGCATCCGCCGCCGTTAGCGGCGAACCAAAGGCTGTCAGCAAGAGCAGCATGACTTCCTCCCGTTCTGCCATAACAATGCATGGCGATCCTGATTTATTGCACGCCCGGAAAAATTTTTTAATAACGATTTTTCTCAGCACATTTCCTGTATGCACAAACGGATTATAGCACCAATTTTGTGGACGGGCAATGGTCGACAGGCGGCAAAGTTCGTGCTAATATGTGCATAAGGAGAATTTTTCAGGAGGCAGATCTGTCATGGAGCATCTTGGAATTAATGTAAACGTCAAAAGCGTCCCCGAGCTCGACCCGAAGTATATCCCGCTGCACAAGTTCAACGCCGCCTTCCTGGAGGGCGCAAAGAAGCCGCTCGGCATCGCCGTTGAGCGCGCGGGCGGCGAGGTCGCCGTGCTGCGCACCTTCATCCACGGCACCCCCGGCTTCGAGGCCGCGGACAAATACTACGCCG
>ENA-UOJL01001762-UOJL01001762.1-human-gut-metagenome-genome-assembly--contig:-P47-NODE-1762-length-20792-cov-5.643873_pt1 | contig 20792 bp, 20 predicted proteins | sample MGYA00242347_ERZ723894 | MGnify/ENA metagenome assembly ERZ723894
TGACACTTCGGGTATGAACCGAATGCTCTAGCCAACTGAGCTATACCGCCATATCTGCGCCCCACCCTTCACGGATGGAGCGCTACTAATTATAATCGAAGTTTTCCCATTTGTCAAGGGATTTTCCCAGGTTTTTTTCGGAAGAATTGGAAAAATCTCCCGGGAAGTGTCAAAACTTAAGAATGGATGGAATAGTTGGGAGCTTCCTTGGTGATCTGAATGTCATGGGGATGGCTCTCCTTCAGGCCGGCGCCGGTGATCCGGACGAACTGGGCCTTGTCGTGGAGCTCCTGAATGTTGGCGCAGCCGGTGTAACCCATGCCTGCGCGCAGGCCGCCCACCATCTGATAAATGGTGTCTGCCAGGGGTCCCTTGTAAGGTACCCGGCCTTCCACGCCTTCGGGAACGTACTTCTTGTTGTTGGCCTGGAAATACCGGTCGCTGCTGCCCTTGCCCATAGCGCCCAAGCTGCCCATGCCGCGGTACACCTTGAACTGACGGCCCTGATACAGCTCATACTCGCCGGGAGCTTCCTTACAGCCAGCCACCATGCTGCCCAGCATGACCACGTCAGCGCCAGCGGCCAGAGCTTTCACAATGTCGCCGCTGTACTTGATGCCGCCGTCGGCAATAACCGGAATGCCGTACTTGGCAGCTTCCTGGGCGGCGTCGAACACGGCGGTGATCTGAGGCACGCCGATACCGGCCACCACACGGGTGGTGCAGATGGAGCCGGGGCCGATGCCCACTTTCACGCAGTCCGCGCCGGCGTCGATCAGGGCCTTGGTGCCCTCGGCGGTGGCCACGTTGCCTGCCACAACCTGCAGGTTGGGATAATGCTTCTTCACCAGGCTCACAGCGTTGAGCACGCCGCTGTTGTGGCCGTGGGCGGAATCCAGTACCACCACGTCCACCTGGGCCTCTACCAGGGCGGCTACACGGTCCAGCACATCCTTGGTGGCGCCGATGGCAGCGCCGCACAGCAAACGGCCGCCCTTGTCACGGGCGGAGTTGGGATACTGCACAGCCTTCTCAATGTCTTTTATGGTGATAAGTCCCTTCAGGTGCATGTTCTTGTCCACCAGAGGGAGCTTTTCAATGCGGTGATGCCGCAGGATCTCCTGGGCTTCTTTGAGTGTGGTACCCACCGGAGCGGTGACCAGGTTGTCCTTGGTCATCACGTTTTTGATGGGCTGGTCAAAATCGCTGCCTTCCATAAAACGCATGTCCCGGTTGGTGATGATGCCCACCAGCACGCCGTCCTGGCAGATGGGCACGCCGGAAATCTTGAACCGGCCCATGATCTCGTCGGCTTCTTTCACCAGGTTGTCCGGCCCCAGGAAGAAGGGGTTGACGATAACGCCGTTTTCCGAACGCTTTACCCGGTCCACCTGGTCGGCCTGGCGCTCGATGCTCATATTCTTGTGGATGATGCCGATACCGCCTTCACGGGCAATGGCGATGGCCATGTCCGACTCCGTCACCGTATCCATGGCGGCGGTCATGATGGGGGTATTCAGCCGGATGGTCTTTGTCAAGTTAGTGGAGAAATCCACCTCGCTGGGCAACACGTTGGACTCGGCCGGAATCAGCAGCACGTCGTCGTAGGTGAGGCCTTCTTTCAGAAACTTCTCTCTGTACTCCATGAAACCACACTCTCTTTCTCCGCAATTATTTTCCACATCTATTAAGTGGATATTATACCATCAGTAGCCCATTTTTGCAAGGTTTTTCGCTCTGCTTCCCCTTCCTTTTATTTTTCCAAAACCCATTGACAACTTTCCTGTTTTGCTCTATTTTGTATCTGGTATTATTTTTCTTATTTAAAATATTTTTACCCCTGCTTTTTGTCCAAGGGTATTTCCAGTATTTTTAGCTTGAAAAGAGATTATTGAAACGAGGTTCCTCTATGCCACGGTTTTTATCCCGCCTTAACGACAGCGGTAAGCAAGCCCTGATCCTCACCGGGGTCAACAGCCTGTTCTGGTTTGCCTGGGCCTTTGGCTCCTACCAGACTGTGTATCTCCAGCAGGTGGGCTTTTCCGCTTCCCAGCTGGGACTGCTCAACGCCCTTACTTCCGCGGTGACCATTGCGTCCCTGGCCTTTTGGGGCATGGTCAGCGACAAGATCGGCTCCTTGCGCCGGGTGCTCATCACCGTGCTGGTGGGCGGCTCTGTCTTGTACGCGCTCATCCCCTTTATCCCCACGGGCCTTCCCATTTCTTCCCTGCTGTTCCTCACCATCATCCCAGTGGTGTATTTTTTCCGGGGCTCCATGTCCACCTACGCGGAAAACATCCTGGTGCGAAACAGCAATGAGCTCCGGTTAAATTACGGCCTGCTCCGCAGTGTGGGCTCCTTTCTGTTCACCATCGGCGGTTTGATCGTCACCTTCCTGCTGCCCTTTGTGGGAGTGGCGTCCACCTTCTGGTTCATCGGTGTGCTGATGATCCCGGTGGTGATCCTCACCGTACTGGCCCGGGAACCCAACGCCGGGCCTGCGGGGAAATCCAGCCAGGACAGACAGGAGAAAAAGGGAAAGCTGGACCTGTCCGAGCTGTTCCGGAACAAAGCCTATGTGAGTTTCCTGGTCTTTGGCTTCCTGTTTTACATTGCCAACAACTGCGAAGCCACCTTCCTGCCCTATTTCATTCAAAGCGTGAATGTTCCCACGGAACAGTACATGGTGGTCATGTCTTACCGGGCCCTGTTGGAGATCCCCTTCCTGCTGCTCATGGTGCGGCTGCGCCGCCGGTTCCCCCTGGGCTTGCTGGTCATGGTCTCCGCCTTGCTCATGGCGTTGGAATGTCTTTCCCTGGGCTTTTTTGCCAACTCCCTGCCCACCATCATTCTGTGCTCCACGTTCTTCGGACTGGGCAACGGGCTGTGCATCGGCTCCTCTTTAAACTACGTGTACGAGCTGGCTCCCGTCCATTTGAAAGCCAGCGCCCAAGCATTCTTTTCCGCGGTTTCTTCCGTGGCCGGAATCCTGGGAAACCTGGGAGGCGGCGTTGTATTCGACGCCATTGGCGCCAAGCCCTTCTACCTGGTGGTGGCGCTGCTGTACCTGCTCAGTGTGGCCCTTTTCCTATTTACCCAGCGGAAGTCTTTGCGTCACCAAGAATAAGTTTTCCACAAACATTTAAAGGAGTGTGAAAAATTCACGCTCCTTTTCTTTTTGATGTTTTCCCTCTGGCTGCCCAAATTCCTCTCTCCTGGTTCTTTTCCGCCCGGGAAAGTTTTCCACAGGAACACGAAAATCCGTGGAAAACTTTTCTGAGTTTCACGTGGCACAGTTTTCAAAACTGCACAGCATAAAAAGGCATAAAAAAAGAGGCGCCCAAAAGCACCTCTTTTTCTGGTTGGGTCAATCTTACCGAATGGCGTCCTTGCCGCCCATGTAGGGCCGCAGGGGCTCGGGGATCTTGATGCTGCCGTCGGCCTGGAGGTTGTTCTCCAGGAAGGCGATGAGCATCCGGGGCGGAGCCACCACAGTATTGTTCAGGGTGTGGGGCAGATAGGTCTGGCCGTCGCTGCCCTTGACCCGGATCTTCAACCGGCGAGCCTGAGCGTCGCCCAGGTTGGAGCAGGAGCACACCTCGAAATATTTCTTTTGGCGGGGGGACCATGCCTCGATGTCGCAGGACTTCACCTTCAAATCGGCCAGGTCACCGGAGCAGCATTCCAGCTGACGCACCGGGATATCCATGGACCGGAACAGCTCCACGGAATACCGCCACATCTGCTCGTACCACTTCATGGAATCCTCGGGCTTGCACACCACGATCATTTCCTGCTTTTCAAACTGATGGATGCGGTACACGCCCCGCTCTTCAATGCCATGGGCACCCTTTTCCTTCCGGAAGCAGGGGGAATAGCTGGTGAGCGTCTGGGGCAGAGCGCTTTCGGGCAGGATGGTGTCGATGAACTTGCCGATCATGGAGTGCTCGCTGGTGCCGATCAGGTACAGGTCCTCCCCCTCGATCTTGTACATCATAGCGTCCATGTCGGTCTGGGACATAACGCCTTCCACCACGTTGCCGTGGATCATAAAGGGCGGGATGCAATAGGTAAAGCCCTTGTCGATCATGAAATCCCGGGCATAGCTCAGCACCGCGGAATGGAGCCGGGCAATGTCGCCCATGAGATAGTAAAAGCCGTTGCCGCTGGTCTGACGGGCGCTGTCCAGGTCAATGCCGTTGAAGCGCTCCATGATCTCGGTGTGATAGGGCACCTCGAAATCCGGCACAACAGGCTCGCCAAAGCGCTGGACTTCCACGTTTTCGCTGTCGTCCTTGCCGATGGGCACGGACGCGTCGATGATGTTGGGAATGACCATCATCCGCTTGCGGATTTCCGCGGTCATTTCAGCTTCCTTGTGCTCCATCTCTTCCAGTTCCCCGACGATGGCCTGGACCTGCTTTTTAACTTCCATGGCCTCGTCTTTTTTGCCCTGGCTCATCAGCTTGCCGATCTCTTTGCTGATGGTGTTGCGCTGCTGGCGGAGCTCGTCGCCCCGGCCCTTAGAGGCGCGGAATTGAGCGTCCAGTTCCAGGACTTCATCCACCAAGGGAAGTTTTTCGTCCTGGAATTTCTTTTTGATGTTTTCCTTGACCAGATCCGGATTGGAACGGATCAGTTTGATGTCGAGCATGATAAACCCTCCTAAGTCCCGGTTGGGGACATTTAAGTTTTCAAAGTATGGAACGCCAAAGGCGGGTAAAGTTTTAGATTAAGCCTTTTTTAAAAGGGTCGCTGCGTCCCAGTGGGACGTAGTGCCCCAAAAATTTTTACTCCGCTTCGCGGTTGTTCTCTTTTACGACATATGCAGGTCGTGAAGCAGGTTCTGCAAGTCCTCTTCCCCGTAAAACTCGATCTGCAAGGTGCCTTTCTTTTTCGTCCCAGCCACTTTCACTTTCCGGTTCAGGTATTCCCCCACCGCAAGCTGGGCTTCCTCAAAATACTGGTTCTTCTTAGGAGCCCGGGCCAACTCTTCTTTTCGCTCATTGAGGCGCTTTGCCAGGGCTTCCAATTCCCGGACGGACGCGCCTTCCTTGGCCTTTTTGGCGCCCAAGCGCATGTCTTCCTCATTTTTGAAACTCAAAAGCGTTCTGGCGTGGCCTGCGGTGATCTCCCCGTTTTCCAGCATCTCCTGGATGTCCTCCGGCAGATTCAAAAGCCGCAGGGCGTTGGTCACCGCCGGACGGCTTTTCCCCACCGCCTGGGAGACCTCCTCCTGAGTGAAATCCTGTGTTTCAATCAGCGTGCGGTACCCTCTGGCTTCTTCCAAGGGGGTCAGGTCCTCCCGCTGCAAGTTTTCAATCAGGGCGAAAAGCATTTCTTCCGCGTCGCTCATCTCCCGGATCACTGCCGGGACTTCCGTCAACCCGGCCATCCGGGCTGCGCGCCACCGCCGCTCTCCTGCCACGATCCGGTATCCCCCGGTGATCATGGGCCGCAGCAGCAGAGGTTGGAGCACTCCGTGCTGGGATATGGAATCCGCCAGCTCCGACAGGGCTTCGCTGTCAAACTCTTTTCGGGGCTGATCCCGGTTGGGTTCGATCTCGCTGATCCGCACGTTCACGGCTCCCTCGGTGCTCTCCGCGGTATTCGCCGCGAAATTAGCGTCCAATCCTTTGCCAAGTGCTCGTTTCTTCAATGCATGGCCCCCTTTACCGGGTGTCCTTTCCGAGCTCCGCCGCCAACTCCCCATAGGCCTGGGCTCCCCGAGAGCTTCTGTCATAGTACAGCACCGGCTGGCCGAAACCAGGGGCTTCCGACAGCCGCACCGTACGGGGGATAACGGTTTTGAACACTTTGCGGAGGAAGTATTTTTTCACTTCCTCCACCACCTGCTGGGTCAGGTTCAGCCGGCCGTCGTACATGGTCAGCAGCACTCCCTCAATGTCCAGCAAATCGTTATACTGGCGCTTCACCCGCCGGACGGTATTCATCAGCTGGGACAACCCCTCCAAGGCGTAATACTCGCACTGAATGGGGATCAGGATGGTATCCGCTGCGGTCAAAGCGTTGGTTGTGATCAGTCCTAAGGAAGGGGGGCAATCGATGAGAATGTAATCGTACTCCCCCCGGATGGACGCCAGGGCGTTTTTCAAAATGGCTTCCCGGTTTTCCAAAGATGCCAGCTCGATCTCCGCCGCTGCCAGATCCATATGGGAAGGAAGCAGGGTGAGGTTTTTAAACTCCGTTTTGATCAGGGCTTCTTTTGCCTTGGCCCCGCCAATGAGCACCTCGTACGCGCTGACTTTACACTCCCGCTTGTCCACTCCCACACCGGAAGTGGAATTGCCCTGGGGGTCGGTATCGGCCAGCAGGACGCGCTTTCCTTTATCGCCCAAGGCAGCAGCCAAATTGACGGCAGTTGTGGTTTTGCCCACGCCGCCCTTCTGGTTTGCCACGGCAATGATTTTTCCCATAAGCGTCACCCTTCTTCCTGCTCTGTTTTCTGCCTGTCACACTGCGGCGGGCTTTTACCCCCTAATTCCCGGCGGGGAAGGAAAAAATCTCCCTTTCGGCAATCCCGCATGTTTAGCTATTATAGCATATTTTTCTTAGAAATAAAAGGCCAATCGGCTTTTGCCATGTAAAACTTTCGTTTTCCACAGGATTCATGTTTCATGTGAAACATTTGGGAGAGAGACTATCTGGGGACGAGAAAAGGCGGCCTTGGCTTACGCCTTGGCCGCCTTCTCTGTGGGAAATGAATAAGGGAATGGGTTAAACTTGTACTCTGTGTAATTTGGGAATGCGCACCGTGCACTCGATATACTCCTCTGTCTCCTTTTTCTCCGACTGGGCCTCAATGCCCGCCGTTTTCATGGCGTCCACCGCATGGTCGATGGTATTGATAAACAACCGGATGTCTTTCGCCACAAAGGTGCGCTTTGGTTTGGCTCCCGACCGCTTGGGTTGGAGCAAGGTTTCCACCAGCTCTTCCGTTTGGGAAACGTTCAGGTGACGCTCCCCCGCCTGCCGCAATACTTTTTGCCGTACCGTCACATCGTCGATGCGCAGCAGGGCGCGGGCATGGCGTTCGGTAAGCTTGTACTCTAAAATCTCGGTCTGCTCTTCCGGAGTGAGTTTCAGCAGCCGCAGCTTGTTTGCCAGATAGGACTGGCTGATGCCCAGCCGTTTGGCCGCCTCCTCCTGGGTGATGTGCCACTCCCGGAGCAGGTTTACCAGGGCGCTTGCCTGCTCGAACATTTGCAGGTCTTTCCGCTGGATATTTTCCAGCAAAGCCAGCACCGCACTGTCCTCCGGGGGACAATCTGCCAGCAACGCGGGGATTTCCTTGAGCCCCGCCAATTTACAGGCTCTCAGCCTGCGCTCCCCGGCAATCAGGTAATAGTCGCCGTTCTCTTTTCGCACGGTCACCGGTTGGAGCAATCCGTTTTCCCGGATGCTCTGTGCCAGGGCTTCCAAATCCTCCTGCCGGAACTCTTTCCGGGGCTGGGAGGGATTGGGCAGGATGCGGCTCACCGGCAACTTTACCAGCTTTAACTTGTCCTTAAAAAACATTTGCCGCACCTCCCTTACGTGGAATATTCTACCACGGGGGAGGTACGGCGTTTGTTGTATCCTGTCGGCTGATCGAAATTTTTACAGATATTTTTTGAACCCTTTGGCTTCGATGAATCCCAGGGCGTGATAGAACTTGTGGGCTCCGGTACGGTTCATGCCGGACACCAGAATCTCATAGTGGCAGTTCCACACATTCTTGCCCCAGTCCTCAATGGCTTCAAACATTTTCCGGCCTACGCCCTTGCCCTGGTAGCTTTCCAGCACCGCCACATTCTCCACCAGGAGGATGGGCCGGCAGGTATCGCAGATGTCCTCGAACACCACGCCCAGCAAGCTGCCGCAAATGGTGCCCGTCTCTTTGTCCTCTGCCACCAGCAGGTATTTTTGCGGGTCGTTGTCGATCTTCTTCAAAAGCTGCTTTACCGTTTCCCGGTCGCCGGCCTTGTCGCTGATGACCAGCATCACCTGGTCCAGGCCGTCCAGGTCTTTTTCTTCCGCCTTCCGCATGATCAGTTCCATGACACTCTCTCCTTGTGGTCAATTTCCAGCATACGTTCCATTTCTTACAGGGGATGCTTTAAGATGGTCCCTCCGTGGCGGGGATACCCTTTGGGAGTAAACCGCAGCTTCTGGACGATGACCAGGTTCCGCTCTTCCCCGCCGGGCAAAGTCAAAGACATGACTTCCGGCTCTCCGGCGCCCAAAGTATCCAGGGCGTTTTCCGCCTCTTCCAATTCCTGAGCCGCGCCGGGGCCTTTCATGGCGATGAAGTACCCCTTCATCTTTACCAGGGGCATACAGTATTCCACCAGCACATTCAAGGACGCCACGGCTCGGGCGGTGGCAAGATCGTACCGCTCCCGCATGGTCTTGTCCAGCCCGGCTTCCTCCGCCCTCTTATGCACCCGGTTGGCGGAGATCTTCAAAGCCTTGCACACTTCTCCCAGGAAGTTCAGCCGTTTCATAGTGCCGTCCAGCAAGGTCAGCTCCACATCGGGACGAAGGATCTTCAAGGGGATGCCAGGGAATCCGGCGCCGGTTCCCACGTCAATGACCTTGGCTCCCTGCTTCAGCTTTTTCCAAAGAAGCAGAGTCATGCTGTCCAGAAAATGCTTCTCCACCACCTGATCCGGTTCGGTGATGGAAGTCAGGTTGATTTTTTCATTCCATTCCAGCAAAAGCTCCATGTAGGTCTGGAACTGGTCCGCCTGCTGGGGGGTGATCTTTACCCCCAGGGCTTTTGCCTGTTCAGTCAAAGTTTGGCGAATATCCGTCATGGGTTGGCGCCTCCTTTTTCTTCTTCCCGTTTGGTCCGTTCCTGGGCGGACAGCCAAATCAGCAGCACGGAAATATCCGCCGGGCTCACGCCGGAGATCCGCCCTGCCTGGCCGATATTCTCCGGTTTCACCTTATTCAGCTTCTCTCCCGCTTCCAGCCGCAGCCCCTTGATCTGGGAATAGTCCATGTCCTCCGGCAGGCGTTTCCGCTCCAACCGCCGGGCTTCCTCAATGTCCGCCAGCTGGCGCTTGATGTACCCCTCGTACTTCAGCTGGATCTCCACATCCTCAAACACCGCGGCAGGATAGTCCGGCCGACCCTTGTCCACGGGAGTCAGGTCCTTGTAGGTGATCTGGGGACGCTTCAGCAGGTCGGCCAGCTTCGCCCCGGTGGACAGGGGAGATGTTCCACGTGAAACAAGGATCGCGTTCAGCTCCTCCGACGGGGGCAGGGTGGTGGTCTGGGCACGTTTCAGCTCCGCCTGTTTCTGGGCCTGCTTTTTCTGGAACTTCTCCCACCGCTTGTCGGAGATCAGCCCCAGCTTTCGGCCGTAGGGCGTGAGCCGCTCGTCCGCGTTGTCCTGGCGCAGCACCAAACGGTACTCGGAACGGGAAGTCATCATCCGGTAAGGGTCGCTGGCGCCCTTGGTGATCAAGTCGTCGATCAGGGTGCCGATATAGGAACTGGCCCGGTCCAGTACAAACCGTTCCTTGCCCTGGACTTTCAGCGCTGCGTTAATGCCTGCCACCAATCCCTGGGCAGCGGCTTCTTCATAGCCGGAACTTCCGTTGAACTGGCCTGCGCCGTACAGCCCCGGCCAATCCCGGAATTCCAGAGTGGCGGAAAGCTGCAAGGGGTCGCAGCAATCGTACTCAATGGCGTAGGCGGTGCGCATGATCTCCACATGTTCCAATCCGGGAATGGTGTGGTAGAAAGCCAGCTGCACATCTTCCGGCAGGGAAGAACTCATGCCTTGCAGGTACATCTCTTCCGTCTCCAAGCCGCAGGGCTCAATAAACAGCTGATGCCGGGGCTTGTCCGGAAAACGCATCACCTTATCCTCAATGCTGGGGCAGTACCGGGGTCCGATGCCTTCGATCTTGCCCCCGTACAAAGGAGAACGGTGGATGTTGTCCAAAATCACTTTCTTGGTGGCGTCGTTGGTCCAGCTCACATGGCAGACCGCCTTGTTTTCCAAAGGCTCTTCCGTGTCGTAGGAAAAAGGCACAATGGGTTCGTCCCCCTGCTGGACTTCCAGATTGGAAAAGTCGATGGAGGATTTCAGCACCCGGGCCGGGGTGCCGGTTTTGAACCGGCGCAGGGAGATGCCCAGTTTTTCCAGGGAGTCGGGGAGATAGGCCGCCGGGAACATGCCGTCGGGACCGCTCTCATAGGACACGTCTCCCACAAAGACTTTGCCGCCCAAAAAGGTGCCGGTGGCCAGGATCACTGCCTTGGCGTGGTACACAGCTTCCAGCCGGGAAGTGAGCAGCCATTCTCCCTCCCCCTGTTCCAGCTTGACGATCTCCCCCTGGCGCAAAGTCAGATTGGGACAAAGTTCCAGCTTGTGCTTCATCACACGGGCGTATTGGTTCCGGTCGATCTGGGCGCGGAGGGAATGGACCGCCGGACCTTTTCCCAGGTTGAGCATCCGGCTTTGAATGGTGCATTCGTCAGCGGTCTTGCCCATTTCCCCGCCAAGAGCGTCGATCTCCCGCACAAGATGCCCTTTGGCCGTGCCGCCGATGCTGGGATTGCAGGGGCAGTTGCCCACGGCGTCCAGATTGATGGTAAAAACAATGGTGCTGGCGCCCAACCGGGCGGCAGCGAGAGCAGCCTCGATCCCGGCATGTCCCGCGCCGATCACTGCCACATCGTAAGAAGCAGCATTATAAATCATATGGATGACCTCCAAAACGCCGAAGGCGCATAAAAGTTTTTGATCTTCTCAGCTACCGCTTCGGTCAGTCGCTGGGCACGTCCCACTGGGACGTAGCGACCTTTTTTCAAAAAGTTTGCAGGTGCAGGGCAGCGCCCTGGGGCCTGAAAGCCGCGCAGCGGCGCAGCAAGAAAAGCAGGAGAACAGCGAAGCGTCTTCTCCGGCCGGAAACGCTGCAAGGGCACAATCAAACCCTCAGTTCAAAAAAACAAGCCCGCCCACTTACACAAAATAACGGAAAGCCGCTGAGCAACCCCTTTGGACCTTTTTAGCTTTCTGCTCTGGGAAAAAAGAAGGGTAACCGTCCGGCGAGACGGCCTATCCGCTTATGCGGCGTGCGGCCATCCCGCCTACTTTTTCTGGTTCGCCGCTGCGCGGCTCATGTAAGGTCGCACCTTTTTGAAAAAAGGTGCTCGAAAAACTTTTACCCCGCTTCGCGGTTCTCTTTATTTGCCTACACAGAATTCCTCAAACACCTGATCCACGATTTCTTCACTGACGTGCTCGCCGGTCAAGGCGGCCAAGGCATTTAAGGCGTCCTCCACACAGACGGTCACAGCGTCCCATGTGACGCCGGACAGCAGAGCGGTTTCCCCTTCCTGCAAGCTTTCCAAGGCCCGCTGGGCGTCTGCCCTTTGACGCTGGGTGAACAACACGCCCTCTTCCGGATGAAACTCTTTAGTGTCCAAAATATCGGACAGTGCTTGTTCCAATTCCGGAAGCCCTTCCCCGCTGGCGGCGGAAAGGAACACGGTCTTTTCAAAGTGGGACTGAATCTCTCCCACATCGATCTCCGTGGGCAGATCCGTTTTATTCACAATGGCAATGGAGGGCACGCCTTGCAGGGTGTCCATCAATTCCCGATCCTCTTTTGTCAAAGACTGGGAAGAATCGAACACCGCCAGCACCAGTTGGGCGGTCTCCAACCGTTTCCGGGCAGCCTGGACGCCGATGCTCTCCACCGGGTCCTCCGTATCCCGAATGCCCGCCGTATCCGCCAAGCGCAAAGGCACTCCCGCCAGCATAACGGTTTCCTCCACTACGTCCCGGGTGGTGCCGGCATACTGGGTAACGATGGACCGCTCGCAGCCGGACAGCAAATTCATCAAGGTGGATTTTCCCGCGTTGGGCCGGCCGGCGATCACCGTGGCCAAACCTTCCCGGTACATTTTGCCCCGGTCGAATCCTTGGAGCAAGGCAACCAGTGCCTGCTCCCCTTGACGGATACCGGACAGCAATTCCTGTTCTTCCACTTCCGGCACGTCCTCTTCCGGGAAATCCGCCCAAGCCGCCAAATGACTGGCCTGGGTGAGCAGACCCTCTTTCACCTGCTGGATCTTCCGGGACAGCACCCCGGAGCTTCCCGCTTCCGCGGCTTTCATGGCCTGTTCTCCGCTGGCGCCGATGATGCCCATCACCGCTTCGGCCTGGGCCAGATCCAGCTTTCCGTTGAGGAAGGCCCGGCGGGTAAATTCTCCAGGCCCGGCAGGGGAGGCTCCCGCGTCCAGCACGGTTTGGAGCAGACGCTTTGTCACATACAGTCCTCCGTGGCAGGAAAGCTCCACCACGTCTTCCCCGGTATAGCTTTTGGGTCCCCGGAATACCAGGGCCACCACGTCATCCAGCTTTTCTCCCCCCTGGGTGTAGGCGCCTCCCAACTGGGCGGTGTATCCCTTCATCTGGGCAATGGGCTTCCGGCTCACGCCCCGGAACACTTGATCCGCCACGGCGAAAGCGTCCTTTCCGGAGATCCGCACAATGCCAATGCCTCCCGGCGCCGGGGCGGTGGAGATGGCGGCGATGGTCTTTTCCATAAAGCTTCCCCTTTCTGAAAACTGTAAAAGCGTAGAAAAAAGGGGCCGCCGTACTGGCCGCCCCATTTGTTTCTTATTTCTTTTCGATCCGCCCGTAGATGGGGGTGTTGGGATCGTCGGACTTGGGACCTTCCGCCCTGGGCGCCGGATTCGGCCGGTTCCGGTCGTTCCGGGGACGGCGGTTCCTATCGTTGTAGCCACCCCGGCCACTCCGGTTCCGATTGTTGCCGCCGCGACGGTCGTTGCGCCGGGGCTGGGGACGCTCCCCGCCTTCGGGCCCGATGACCACATGACGGCCCTGGTCCACGCCCTCGCTCCAGGACTTGGCGCCGGGCACGGTCTGCACCGCGGTGTGGATGATGCGGCGCTCATAGGGATTCATGGGTTCCAAAGAGGAATTCCGGCCGGTCTTTACCGCCCGGGCAGCCATCTTCTTGCCCAGGGATTCCAAAGTCTCTTTCCGCTTTTCACGGTAATTGCCCACGTCCAACGTGATGCGGAAATAGGAACCGTCCACATGATTGGCCACCAAAGAGGCCAAATACTGCAAGGCGTCCAGGGTCTCGCCCCGGTGGCCGATGATAAATCCGATGTCTTCACCGGAGAGGGTCAGGGCAGCGCCGCTCTCTTCCCGGTGGATCTCCACCGTGGCTTCGGGCAGGCCCATTTCCTTCAGCACGCTCTTCAAATAGTCAGCGGCTTTCTCAGCGGGATCGGCAGCAGGCGCGGCAGGCGCTTCCTCCACGATCTCCTCTTCTTCCGGCTCTTCAATGTATGCCCGCACTTTTGCGGGGCTGCCCCCAAACAAACCGAAGGTCTTTTTTTGGGGCATTTCCAAAATCTCAAATTCCGCTTCCGTGGTGTCAACGCCCAATTCCCGGCAGGCATTGGCAAAGGCAATTTCCACGGTCTCGCCCTTGGCGATGGCTTCTCTCATCATAACGCAACCTTCCTTTCGGTTCACTTTTTCGTGCCCATATAGTCACTGGAGTTTCCAGAATTACCCGAACCGCTTTTCTTCTTCTTGGCTCCCTGCTTCTTGCCGGAATTCTTTTCCTGCTTCTGCTGCTGGGGAGCGGTTGCCAATCGGTCCGCGATCTCCTTTTGAGCCGCGGCGGGAAGAGGTTTCACTTTTGCTTCAGCCAATTCCAAGGTGACTGCCCGCTGGGCTTCCACTTTGGCGATCATATGGTTGACGCTGAAATACTTGTTGGTGACAAGGCTCTGGAGGAAACTGGTGACGGAAGAGATCACCCAGTAAAGGCCCACGGCGGTGGGCATGATCCAGGCCCAATAAACGCTGATGAGGGGGAACACGTACATCATGGCTTTCATACAGCCGGGCTGGGACTGGCCCAGGTTCATCTTTTGGGTGTGGGACATGTAGAACTGGAACCCAAAGCTGGTGATCAGGGACAGCGCGGGGATCACCCACAGGAAGGTGGTGAAAGCCGAGCCCTGGGGCGTGGCCAAAAGGTCCAGGCCCAAAAACTTAAACCCGCTGGCGAAAGACCCGATCTTGTCCAGGTCCGCCTGGGTGAACATGGTCAAATGATCCCGCAGTGCGTCGAAATTCCGGATGATGTCCATCTCGGAGTAGATGCCGCCGGAAGTGGCGGAAGACACCATGCCGGGGATGCGGTTGATAAAATCAGTAGCGGCCTCGATCCGGTCGGAAGCGATGTGCAGCGTGTTGGAAAGAGGCATGATCACGGAGTAGTAAATGCCCAGCATGATGGGCAGGGGGATCAAGGTGGTCAAACAGCCGGAACCGGGGTTGACGCCCTCTTTCTCATAGAGCTTTGCCAGCTCTTCGTTATATTTCTGCTTGTTGTTGCCGTAAATCTTTTGCAGTTCTTTCTGCTTTTCCGAAAGCTTGGACTGGGAAGCCATGCTCCGCTGCTGCTTGATGGTAAACGGGAACAAAATGGCTTTTACGATAATGGTAAAGAAAATAATAGCTACGCCGTAGTTTTTGAAAATGGAATACAAGAACCACAGCAGATAACCCAGTATGCTTCCAAAGAAATTGAAAATCGCCATAAACATAGGGATTGTTACGCTCCTCTTTTGCCCAGCTTATTCTTCTTGTCCTTTTTCTCGGGGACCGGGTCGTAACCGCCTCGGCTCCAGGGGTTGCAGCGCAAAATGCGCCAAAGGGTCAGCGCTCCCCCTTTGATGGCCCCAAACCGCTCAATGGCCTCCAGACCGTACTGGGAGCAGGTGGGGATATATTTGCACATGCCTGGTTTCCGCGGGGAGATGGCGCTGCGATAAAACCGGATAAGCCAAAGCATCACCCGTTTCAAGGCTTGTCCTCCCGAAAAAGGCCGGCAGCCGAAAGCTGCCGCTCCATGTGGCGGAGCACCTCCGTGCTTTTCACATAGGGAGTCTTGCCCCGGGCCACAAATACCAGGTCGGTCCCGGGACGCACCCTATCGGCCAAACCGCGGAACGCTTCCCGGATCACCCGGCGGGACCGGTTGCGCAGCACGGCGTTTCCGATCTTTTTGCTGGTGGTGATGCCCACCCGCAGATTTTTCGTGCGGTTTTTCATCACATAGATCACCACGACGGGGGTGACGTAGCTTTTGCCCCGGGCATACAGCCGGCGGAAATCGTTGTTCCGGCAAAGCGGCACAAACTTATCCATGGAAAAAGCCACCCTCCTTCTCGCGCCAGATCATTTCCAAAGAAACGCAAAACAAAGCAAAACAAAGAAAGGCCACGCTAAGGTGACCTTTGAAGCGTCATCAATAGGTAAGACGCGCTCTGCCTTTTGCCCTGCGGCGTGCAAGTACCTTGCGACCGTTTCTGTCAGACATTCTTTTCCGGAACCCATGCTCCTTCTTTCTGTGGAGCTTCTTGGGCTGATACGTTCTCAGCATACAAAAACCCTCCTTTCGAGGTTCTATCCCTTGCGAGAAAACATTATACCTTAAAGCCGCCGCTTATGTCAACACCATTTTTTCAAGGTTTTCCGGGGCTGGGAAAGAATTTTTTGCCACTTCTTTTCAAAAAGTTGTCCTCTAAAGGGCAACGAACAGCAGATTTTCAGGGGTAAGTGAAAAATACCACTAGGTCTTGTGCTTTTTTTGAAGGAAAGCGGGGGCCAAAAGAAAGGGGAAAAAAATTTGAAAAAAAACCGGAACTATGATATACTTTCTTTTGAATATCGACCTTTTGAGGGAAAGCCTCAAAAACGGGAAGATCGGGAAATGATGCGGGACGTCCCGCAAAAGATTGCGTTTAGTTGGAGGGGAATCAATTTGGATTCATTCGATCAGGCTTGGGAGCTCATCTGCCAGTTCTGCAAATCAAATATCACGGAGGTGGCTTACAACACCTGGTTCAGCCGCTTAAAACCTGTGAGCCTGGACTTTGACCGGGCCATGGCCATCATCGAGGCGCCCAACGAGTTTCACAAGCAGACGCTTCTGCGCTGCTACAGCGACTTGTTGAAGGAAGCTTTTCAAAACGTGTTCGGCGGAGGGATCTCTTTCCAGATCTGCGTCCACGAGGAATTGAAAGCGCCGCAGCCTCAGGAAGAAGACCCCTTCGAACAGGATGATTACGAGCTGACCTTCGACACCTTCGTGGTGGGGCCGTCCAACCGGTTTGCCCACGCCGCCTGCCAGGCGGTGGCGGCCAAGCCTGCTTTGCTGTACAACCCCTTGTTCATCTACGGCAGCTCCGGGTTGGGAAAAACCCACCTGCTCAACGCTGTGGCCAAGGAGTTCAAGAAGAATTTTCCGGACCGTTCGGTGATCTACGCCAAGAGCGAGGACTTCACCAACGAGATCATCGCCGCCATCGCCCGAGGCACCACGCCTGCTTTCCGGGAGAAGTACCGGAAAGCCGACCTGTTCCTGATGGACGATATCCAGTTCATCGCCGGCAAAAACTCGGTGCAGGAAGAATTCTTCCATACCTTTAATACACTGTACGAGGCAAAAAAGCAGATCGTGCTCACATCCGACCGTCCTCCCCGTGACATTGCCACTTTGGAAGACCGTTTGAAGACCCGGTTCGAGTGGGGCCTGACTGCCGACGTGCAGCCTCCGGATTTTGAGACCCGCATCGCCATCATCGCCCGGAAGGCCGAAAGCCTGCATCTGGACATTCCGGAGTCGGTGTGCGAATACATTGCAAACAAATTAAAGAGCAACATCCGTCAGTTGGAAGGCGCGGTGAAAAAACTGCGCGCCTATCACCTGTTGGAGAACAAGCCCATCAACATCGCCACGGCCCAGGCTGCCATCAGCGATATCATCAACAATTCCCAGCCCACCCCTGTCACCGTGGACAAGATCATCGAGGAAGTGGCCCGCACCTATGGGGGCATCACCCCCGAGGACATCCGTTCCCAGAAGCGCAACGCCAATATTTCCAAGGCGCGGCAGGTGTCCATGTACATTGTCCGGGAGATCACCCAGATGTCCATGGTGGAAATCGGCCAGACTTTTGGCGGCCGGGATCACTCCACGGTGGTGTACGCCGTGCGCCAGGTGGAGAAGGACCTGAAAAAAGACCCTCACACCAAGGCCATGGTGGATGACATCATCAAGAATATCCGGGACCGGTGAGTCCCCTTGTCTTTGAAACCTGAAAAGGATTGGAACAGTTGGCGGTTTCCCCGCCGGCTCCTGAGCAGCGTCTCGGGCAGGCCGGCGGGGCTTTCCGGGAGCTTTTTTCCCTATTTCCGGGCCCAAAAACAGGCCCAGGGACGCTCTGTTCCATATTTTTTTTAGCCGAAAAGTTTTCCACACTTTCTTTCACATTCCCTCCACAGGATTTCACAGGCTGTTGAATGTGAAAAACTTTTTTCAATGCCTCCACGATTTCTCCACAAACGGTTTTGAAAAACTTTCCATGGATAAAATCAGGCGTGCTGTGGGTTTGCCCAACTTTTCCACAAATTCACAGCCCCTACTACTACTTCTAAATCTATGATAGTAAAGAAAGGATAAGAAAGGCTGGACCCGGGTGCTAGTCCCGCCCGGCCGGAAAGGAATCCCTATGAAATTTACTGTGAATAAAAGCGATATCACCGAAGCTGTGAGCAATATCCAGCGGGCCGTTTCCACAAAGACCTCCATCCCGGCCTTGGAAGGCATTCTTCTGGGAGCCAGCGACAAAGGTTTGGAGCTGTGCGCTTACGACTTGGAGCTGGGCATCACCACGGTGATCCCCGCGCAAGTGACGGAACCCGGCAGATCTGTGCTCAGCGCCAAGATCTTTTCCGATATTGTACGGCGTACCCCCGCGGAGACCATCACCGTCACCGTGGATGAAAAAAATATGGCCAGCTTGGAAAGCGGATATAGCCGGTTCTCCATTATCGGCATTCCCGCGGAAGAATTCCCCGAGCTGCCCAAGCTCACCGATTCCACCCAGTTCTCCATGGCTTCCAACGTGCTGAAAAGCATGATCCGGCAAACTCTGTTTGCCATTGCGGAAAGCGATGCAAAACCCATCCATCAGGGCAGCTTGTTCAACCTGGAAAACGGGGTGCTGGACGTGGTCAGCGTGGACGGGTACCGGCTGGCCAAGCGCAGCGAGCCCATCGATTTTGACGAGGACCTGAATTTTGTGGTGCCCGGCAAGACCCTGAGCGAAATTTTGAAACTTCTGAAGGACAGCGACGACCCGGTGGATATCTCCGCAGGCCGCCGGCACATCCTCTTTAAAATAGACAACTACACCGTGATCTCCAGCCTGCTGGAAGGGGAATTCCTCAACTATAAGGCGGCCATTCCCCCGGACAGCCAGACGGAAGTGGTGGTAAAGACCCGGGAGGCCATCGACAGCGTGGAGCGTGTGTCCTTGCTGATCACCGACCGGCTGAAGAGCCCTGTGCGCTGCATTTTCTCTGACAACGAAGTAAAACTCAACTGTACCACCTCCATGGGCCGGGCCAGCGACCAGATCAATGTGGAAATGATCGGCCAGGATGTGGAGATCGGATTCAACAACCGGTATCTGCTGGAAGCCCTGCGGAATACCGAGTGCGACGAGGTAAAAATCCAGCTGGGCGGCCCCCTGAGCCCCATGAAAGTGGTGCCCAAGGAAGGGAACAGCTTCCTGTTCCTGGTTTTGCCCGTGCGACTGAAGAGCGAGTAAGGAGCCATCCCTATGGAAGAGATTCGCATTACAACTGAATTTATCAGGTTGGATTCGTTTTTAAAGCTGACCGGCATGGTGGATACCGGCGGCCAGGCCAAAATGATGATCCAGGACGGCCAGGTGAAGGTCAACGGGGAAGTGTGCCCCATGCGGGGCAAAAAACTCTACCCCGGGGACCAGGTCTCCCTGCTGGGGAAAGAATTCCAAGCCGTCCAGGGTCAGTAAGGGTCCCGCCATGGTTGTGACCCGCCTGGCCTATGAGGGCTTTCGAAACTTGGCCGATGGTGCTGTGGAACCCTGCGAAGGGGTGAACGTGATCTACGGCGACAACGCCCAGGGAAAAACCAATCTGCTGGAAGGCCTTTGGCTCTTTACAGGAGGACATTCCTTCCGGGGAGCCAAGGACACGGAATTGCCCCGCCTGGACCCCGCTACCGGGGAAAATGGGCCGGTGGCTTCCCTGTCCCTGGAATTTTTCAGCGAGGGCAGAAATCAAAAAGCCACCCTCCGCCTGGAAAACGGCCGCCGCAGCTCGGTGATCAACGGGGTGAAAAAGAAAACAGGCTCCGCCCTGGTGGGCAAAGTCTGCGCTGTGATCTTTTCCCCAGAACATCTGCTTCTTGTGAAACAAGGTCCCGCACGGCGCCGGGGATTTTTGGACGGCGCCCTGTGCCAGCTTCGGCCCAGCTATGCTTCCACCCTGCATGTGTACCACCGGGCTTTGGCCCAGCGGAACGCTTTGCTGAAAGATATTGGCAGATTCCCGGAACTTCACGATACCTTGGAAGTCTGGGACGCCCGGTTGGCGAAATTGGGCGTGGCCGTCATGGTGGAACGCCGCCAGTATGTGGAGAATGTGGCTCCCCGGGCGGCGGAAGTGTACCAGGGAATTTCCCGGGGAAAGGAAGACCTTGCCCTGGCCTATTCCCCTTCCCCCAAGCCGCCGGAAGGCTGTTCCCCCCAGGAGTGGGAGGAAGTGTTCCGGGAAGAGCTGCGCCGGGCAGAAAAAAGCGATATACGTTCGGGCTTTACCTCGGTTGGCCCTCACCGGGACGATTTGGAGATCTCCCTTTCCGGGTTGTCCGCCAGAATGTATGGTTCCCAGGGCCAGCAGCGGAGTACTGTCCTGGCCTTAAAGTTGGCGGAAGCCCAGACATTGTCGGAGCTTTCCGGGGAAACGCCCATTGTGCTGTTGGACGACGTGATGAGCGAGCTGGATCAAAGCCGCCAGGATTACCTTTTGAACCACCTTCATGGCCGGCAGGTGTTTGTCACTTGCTGTAGCCCGGAAACCGTGAGTTTGCAGGAAACAGGAAAACGATTTCGTGTGGAAGCCGGAAAAGTGTATGAAGAAGAAGTGGGAAAACTGCCGGCACCGGAAACGTAAAAGTTTCGTCCACCTTTTCAAAGGGTCGTTGCGTGCCGGTGGCACGCTGCCTAACGACAGACCGAGCCGGTAGGCGAGAAGGTAGGGTTTGGGGCAAAGCCCCAAGGTCTTAAAACAAAGCGAAGCTTTGTCCCTCAAAAAACCAGGAGAACAGCGAAGCGCCTTCTCCCACCGTCCAGAACGAGACATCGGCAGTCAAAATCACTTTTCCCGCAGGAGGTTATCATGTACTTGCACTTGGGACAAGATACCATTGTGAACGAACGGGATATTGTAGGTGTATTTGACCTGGACAATTCCACCATTTCCCGCCATACCCGGGAGTTTCTCTCCAAAGCCCAGCGGGAAGGCAGAGTGGTCAACGTTTCCATGGAACTGCCAAAATCCTTTATCGTGTGCCATTCAAACGGCCGGGAGACCGTTTACATCTCCCAAATCTCCACCGCCACCTTGCTGCGCCGGGCTTCCGGCAGGCCGGGTTCCGCCTTGAGCGGTTGGTGAGATTTTTTTCAGATTTATGGGAAAGGCTGGTTTTACTATGCAGTATTTTGGTGTGCCCAGATGCCCCTATTGCAAAAAAAGGGTCAACCTGATCCGTACCTGGTCCCTCAAACGCCAGGGTGAATATCAATGCCCCCGGTGCGGCGGAATCTCCAACATCTACCTGTCACCGCTGATCTATGTGTTTGCCTTGTTGGCGGTTTTC
>ENA-UOJL01001764-UOJL01001764.1-human-gut-metagenome-genome-assembly--contig:-P47-NODE-1764-length-20776-cov-14.390425_pt1 | contig 20776 bp, 31 predicted proteins | sample MGYA00242347_ERZ723894 | MGnify/ENA metagenome assembly ERZ723894
CGGATCATCTGCGCAGGGAGCATATCACGACCGACGAGGACGGGACGCAGTGGATTCACAAGCCGAGGGAAAAAGACGTCGGTAATGAGCCGTGTGCCGTTGCTACCGCATCCGATCGCACTGCTGCGGAAATACGAGCGGGATGAAGCGTGTAGGGCGAGAGGCAAGCTGCTTCCCGTGCCGTCGAACACGAAGATGAACGCCTACCTGAAAGAAATTGCGACGTTGTGCAACATACCGAAGAACCTGACCACGCACTGCGCAAGACATACGTTTGCGACGCTTGCGATCGAATACGGGATGCCGATCGACATCATCGCCAAGATACTGGGTCACACGAATACGAACATGACGCGGCGCTATGCGAAGATTTCGGAGGCGAATATCAGTCGGGAGATGAAAAGAATCGGAGAGATGCTGTCATTATAACGTGAGACAAAGGGGCGGGAAAATCAAATACCTCGCTTCTTGTTTACGCTTGGTTTCCTCCGCAGTTATATAATTACGATGATATTGCGACGCTCGACAATGTGGCCAAGATGCTGGGACACTCCAATACGAACATGACCCGCCATTATGCCCGAATCCTCGATTCATCCATTATGCGGGACATGCAGACCGTAGCCAAAGCGATGGACCTGTAAATCGAACGGTCAGCGAAGGCCACGAGCGGCCGCAGCGCATAAACGGACATCGCACGTCGTTACGGTCATCGAATTATGTCGAACTTAAATCGAATCTTATGGATTACATGCTCATCGAGACGGGAGCCTGCAACGAACTGCGGGCGCTCGTCGACCGCCTTCTCGAACGCATCGCCGCCTATCACGCCCGATGTATGCCTTCCGCCTCTGCGCGGTGAATGACCTCCGATGAGGTCTGCAAAGCGTTGAGTCTTTCCAAACGCGCCTTGCAGCATTACCGCACCACAGGGGTTATCCCTTACTCCTCGCTGGGCAACAGGATCGTCTTCCGCGAGACGGACATCGCCCGGATTTTACAAGCGAACTTCATTCCGGCAGAAAAGCGATGAACGACGGCATCATCCTGCGCACGTCCCCCGAATTTACAGCATTGCGCAAGAACCTCCTCCAAGCGATCGAACGACTCGACGGACTGCTCGCCGAGCTACGGCCTTCGATTCGTTCGGAAACGTACCTGACAAGTGAAGAGGTGCGCATGATTTTCGACCTCTGCCCCCGCAGTTTGCAGAATTACCGCGACAACCGGCTGATTCCCTATACGACCATCGGAGGTAAGATTCTCTATCCGCAATCGGCGATCCTCGAACTGCTCGAAGCGAATTTCGTCGACGTGCGACGATAGACGACAAGAAGGAGGAGGACGATTTGCCCTTCTCCTTGTCATTTCGGGATATGACGTATGGAATCGTCGGGTGCGATCTCGAAAATCTTGCCTGTTCCGAAATCCAGCCGGATCGGATATTTGCGCAGGTAACGCACATACTTTCCGCCGAACGACTTCCGTATGGCTTCGGCCATGAACACCAAACCCGTGCAGACGGTTATCGGGACTTCGTACTGCGGATACCGGTGCATGATCTCGATGCGGCACTCATCCATCTCTTCGAGCGAGAACGTCTCGCCGTCGATAATGCGCAGGATGTGCCGGCACAGTTCGTAGTCGCGTTGCAGGCGGCAGATCTTCTCCGTATGTCGTTGCAGATAGCGGCGGCAGCCTCGCGTGAGATTGCCGCAGGCAATGAATGACAGATTCCGGTACCGTCCGTCGTCATTTGCCGCATCCAGCTCTTTTTTGAGCCGTGTGGCCCGTTCCCGCAGGGCCGTCATATTTTTCGTATTCCGATTATCCATTGACATGTCGTATGAGGTTATTCTTGTGTCAGAAAGTCCCGGACATATCGTCCGTGCGAACAAATATCCCGCTCGATGGCCATACCGAAGGGCAGGCGGATCGACTGCAACTCGGAGAGCATCAGATAGCCCCATTCCCATTCGAAAAGGCGGCAGTAACCGAACAGACGCCAATCGTCGCTGTCGCGTTCGGCCTCGGTGACGAGCTATGTCCCCCGACCGCACGGGTTGAAATACTTGACGAGCACTTCGGCGTCCAATCCCTTCCCATCTTGCGAGCGGATGGGATGACTCTCGAATTTCGAGAGAATTTCTTCTGTAAGCAATTCCATGATGTCATATTGATTCATACTGCCGGAACCGCCCGGACAGCAAGCTCGCAATAGCTGCCGGAGCGCGACTCAGGCAAGAGCCAGCCTCTTGACGTGTCGTGCCCGGCGGCTATCTTGCTGGACGGAGGGCGGTGCGATCCCTTTCGACGGATTTTTTCGCTTGTTCTTCTCGCCGGAAATGGTTATCTTTAATAGAATTTATACGACCTCAACAAACCGCCAACAACACACAACGGCTGATGAAAAGAAGAAGCAACGGTACACCGCTTCGGACGTGCCTTTTCTTTTCACATCCGTTTGTTGGGCGATACGCTTTTGTTGAGAAATTGCTTAGATTGTATCTTGCAATATATCAGACTGTTATCCATATTAACGATTCAATGCTTTTTCACCCCTCATCAAGTCCGCCGGGGAAGCGGCAAAGGTGAACGCCGCAATCCGTAGGCAGGTCGGACGGACTTTCGGTCTGCCGACCGATAAGGAAAAGCCAATGTTGTTGGCGAAAAGAAAAAGGCGACAGACAACAACCGACATCACCGCCGACACCGCCGCAGGCTTTTGGGGAACAAAAAGCCATAGGCTCATTAGGGCGTTTTCTTCACGCACCGCTGACGCTAATGCTAAAAACACCCCAATGAGCCAGCGGGGTTGCACCCCTCTGAACACCCCGTTTGCCCCGTGCGGCTATGACCGCAGGCAGACGGACACCGACAAACAAGTTTGTACAACCTCAAAAACAAGAAACAGACATGGGATATATCAGCATCCAAATCAACAAGGCGAAAGGGGGGGGGCTGACACGGGCGCATCCGACCACATCGAACGCAAGACCTCGCCCAAGAACGCAGACCCCACACGCACCCACCTCAACCGTGAGCTGGTGCAATTCCCCGACGGTGTGGCAGACCGCACCGGAGCGATAAGCCACCGTATCCGCACGGCTGGCATCAGACGGAAGATAACACCCGACCAAGTGAGGGCAATCCGCATCGTGCTTTCGGGTACGCACGAGGACATGATAAGAGTGCAGGACGAGGGCAGGCTTGACGAGTGGTGCGATGACAACCTGCAATGGCTGCACCGCACGTTCGGCAGGGAGAACACCGTTTCGGCAGTGCTGCACATGGACGAGCACACGCCGCATATCCATGCCACGGTCGTTCCAATAGTGACGGGAGAGCGCAGGAAAACCAAGAAGAAACAGACGGAGGGCAGACGCACCTATCGCAAGAAAACCGACGCCGTGCGCCTGTGCGCCGATGACCTACTGACACGCGAAAGGCTTGTTGCCTACCACGACAGCTACGCCGTAGCGATGGCGAAATACGGCTTGCAGCGTGGCATCCGTGGTTCGGAAGCACGGCACACCACCACCGCCCAATACTACCGTGACCTGAAACGGCAGACGGGAGAGCTTGAAGCCAACGTGCAAAAGTTACAGACCGAGCAGCGGCAGGCGGAACGGCAGCAGGAGGAACACAGCCGCCAGCTTATGGAACTGCAAGCCAAGCACCGTAGGGAAATGATGGACAAGGAAGCGGAACACCAAAAGGAAGTTCATTCTTGAAATCCATCATCCAGAAAGCCAAGAAATGGTTTCCGCTGTTCCAAGAGTTGGTGTACATGGAGAAGTTCTGCCTCAAGATCGGCTTCAACGAAAGGCAGACCGCCACGCTCATCAGCGGCAAGCCGCTGTTTTATGAGGGCGAACTCTATTCGGAGGAACATAGGCGTAAGTTCACGACCGAAAGGGCAGGCTTCCAAGCGGTGAAGGACCCGAAAGACAAGTCTAAACTTGCACTTGCACTTGCCATCAATGGACAACTGATTGTCGAGTGGTTCAAGGAGCAGTTTGATAAACTATTTACATCCATACGGAGGACAGTTACACCGCTTAGAAAAAGCAAAGGTTTGGGATTATAACCAATGCCATCCTCCCGTTGGTCATTTGTTCGTTAAAAAGGAACTATCTTTACAGGATTCCTGTATTCTGTTATGATACGCAGCAAGTCTTCGGTTTTTAACCATATAGTGGCAGTATTCTCATTGGGGTGTACGCCGATGATGGATGGAGGAGTTAAGAAAGCCTCGTCAAGGAAGAAATGTGTCTTGTGTTCCTTGTCGTTCAATATACCCAAAGGGGTGACAGCCCCAGGCATAAGTCCTAAAATCGTTTTCAAGTCTTCTTCTTTTGCCAAGCTCAGCGGACGTGTTCCGTATGTGCGCCTGAATGCCTTCAAATCCACTCGCTTGTCACCTTTTACCGTTATCAAATAGTAATTGCGTTTCTTGTCATCGCATACGAACAGGTTTTTTGCCACAGCACCGGGGTACGGAAAATGTATTTCAGCAAGTTCTTCCATGTTGAAGACTGCCCGATGCTCCGTTACCTCATAATCAATGCCAAGGCTGTTCAAATACTCGTATATGGACAGCTTTCCGTATATTGGCTTGTCATCATTTTCCATTGTCTATCTCCTTTATCACCCGGCAAGGATTACCCACCGCCACACAATTGGCAGGAATGGAACGGGTTACTACGCTGCCTGCACCGATGACGCTATTCCTGCCGATAGTGACTCCCGGCAACAAGATGGCACCTCCGCCAATCCATACGCCGTCCTCTATCTTGACGGGCAAGGCGTATGTGCGGCAGATTGCCTCGCCTTCCGACCAGTTCTGCACCATACGTTCACCGACTTTGGTAGAATGAGTGGCTGTATATATCTGCACATTGGAAGCAATCAGCACATTGCTGCCGATGTCAATGCGGTTGTTGTCCACGAAAGTGCAGTTCATGTTGATAATCACTTTGTCGCCGATAAAAATATGCTTCCCGTATTCGCAATGGAAATCAATGTCTACATGCACTCCCTTTCCCATGCTACCGAACATTTCGCGCAACAAGATCTGCTTGCGCTCTGTATCGGCATAATCAGTGGCATTGAACTGCACCAACAGCCGCCTTGTGCGCAAAATCATTTCTACAATCTTCGGGTCTTTGCCTCCGATGAAGGGTTCGCCCGCCATGCATTTCTCGTATTCTGTTCTCATTTATATGCAATTTAATCCGTTTGCAAAGATAGCGGCAAGATTTGATTTTGAATTTACCCTACGTTAAAAAACGCCCGTTAGCCCTTATTCGGCTCAACGATTGTTGCGTGATACCCAAGAAAGAAGCTATATATCCCAAGTTCACCCTTTGGAAAAGTTCGGGACATTCTTTTATCAAATGTTCATAACGTTCTTTGGCAGACCAGTTTAATCGGCGGATATGTATGTCTTGCAAGCGAAGGAAGTTTTCTTGCTGTAACACCCGCATCCAATTTGCAAGGTCAATGTAAGACCGATACAATTCATTCAACTGCACTATTGAGACAGAATAAGCCGTAGTTTCTTCCAACGTTTCTACATATTCAAAACCAGCTTTGTTGCGATATAAGTCCCATGAGCCACAAGCGGCATCTCCTTCTTTGGAAAACCATGTCGTTATTTGTTTTCCATTGTGTAAAACAAAAGAACGTGTGATGCCTTTTTCAATGAAATAGACTTTCCTGTCCTGCTTCCCAGCATGAATGATGGTTGTTTTTTCCGGAAATACAAATCTCTTAAAAAGACACACCAATGCTTCCAACGCTTCATCTGAAACTGGATAATACATTCTTATTTTTCTGATAATGTTTTCCATAAACTCATTCTTTTTGCAAAGGTACAAAATGAGAACGGCAATAAAGGAAAAATAACTTTCAGTGTTTATTCAACTTAATAAAATCATGTGCAAGTAGGGTGTATTCTCAATTTAGTTTTGTATTTTTGCATCCGTAAGAGTTACTCAAACAAGCAAAGCGATGCAGACCACGGCAATCGGGACGGTTGCCAACTCACCCCCTCCCAAAAAAAAGGAGGTAATTCTTCTAACTCTCTTAAATTCAAATAAAGTATATTTCTTTTGCAGAATTACGAAATACTTTTGCAGTAAGAAAACAAGTATGTATATGAAACAGAAACAAATAGTAGAAGAAAATCTTGGCCCGATGAAACTTATATTCAACTACGAGAACGTGTTTTACAGTTTCTTTTACGACGACCTTGGAGGCTGCGTCCACCGTTCGCGGGAATATGCCATGAACTATGTCTATTCGGGCGAGATGGTTCTTGACGACGGCAAGGGGCAGATACACGTGGGCAAGGGCGAATGCGTCTATATTCCGCGCGACCACCGTATAACCATGTACAAGAAACCGTGCGACGGGGAGCGTTACTGCGGCATATTCCTGAGTTTCACCCGGAATTTTCTTCGGGAGATGTACCCCAAATTCGGGCAGAACAAGACTTCCGTCCGCACGCCCAAGCTGGACGAAGGGGTGCTCAAATTGCCCAAGACAGCAGAGATAACGAGTCTTTTCGCTTCCATGACCCCTTATTTCGATCCGGAAGTGAAGCCGCAGGACGATTTCATGCACCTGAAATTACAAGAAGGCTTGCTGGCCCTGCTCCATATCGACGAGCGGTTCGCTCCCACCTTGTTCGACTTCAACGAGCCGTGGAAGATCGACATTCTCGACTTCATGAACAAGAACTACATGTACGAGTTCTCGATGGAGGAACTGGCGCACTATACCGGACGGAGCCTCGCCACCTTCAAGCGGGATTTCAAGAAGATCAGCGACCTGACGCCCGAAAAGTGGCTTATCCGCAAACGGCTCGAAGTGGCCTACGCCATGATGCAGGAGGGCAGGAAGAAAATCGTGGATGTCTATACGAGCGTGGGGTTCAAGAACCAGTCCCATTTCTCCGCAGCCTTCAAGAAGCAGTACGGCATACCGCCTACCGCCGTAACCGCCTGCTAATAAAACTAAAATCGAATCTATTTTTCCTTTTCCCCATATTTTTTCTCAAACAAATCCGCATTCTTATTTCCCCACTCAATCATCGAATCAATGATTGGGATCAATGTCATTCCCAACGGGGTAATGGCATATTCCGAGCGGGGCGGCAATTCGGGGAAAATAGTCTTGGCCACCAGCCCGTCCTCCACGAGTTCTTTAAGTTGCAGATCAAGTACACGAGGTGTGGCTTCAGGAAATATCTTGTGGAGTTCGCTCGGACGCAATGACTTGTGGCGTAATTCGTCTAAGATACACGATTTCCACTTTGAATCTATCAGGCTCATGGTCAGCCGTAACGGACATTCCAAATCGACAGGTATCTTTCTTTCGTACATTTTTCGTTATCAAATTGTTATGATGCAAAAATAGTGATAATTGCCGTAGCTGGTAATATACCGAATAATTTTTCAGTACATGAATAATTTTTCGCTACTTGTCCATATAGTAGCTGTCATGTAACTTTGCGATAAACAATAACGCATTAAACAACAAATAATTATGAGAGCGAAAATCGAAGAGTACAAGGCGGTTGAAGAAGCTGCCATGAAGTTTGTAAAGAGTGTTGCGGAAGGTAATAGTAAGTACGCCAAGGAACTGTTCACCGATGAAGCCGTGCTGTTCGGCTATCTGGACGGCAAGTTGGAGCATGGCAGTATCGAGCAGTTCTACAAAAATGTGGATACGGTCAGTGCGGGCGATGATTTCAAGGCACGTATAGATGTAGTGGACGTGGAGGAAACCCTCGCCGTTGTCCGTGTGTTGGAAGAAAAATGGGGCGGTCGCATCGACTTTACCGATTATCTCCTGTTGATGAAGATGAATGGGGAGTGGAAATGCGTAGCGAAAGCCTATAACCAGAATTCCAATACGATACAAAAATAAGAGGCGGAGAAGCTATGAATATAGTGGTTGTCACAGGAAGTCCACGCAAGCATGGTAACAGTTTTGCCATGACGGACGCATTCATCAAATAGGCGGAGAAATGCGGTCATACCGTCCGGCGGTTCGACGCCGCGTTCATGAAGATAGGCGGTTGCCATGCCTGCCAGACATGTTTCAAAACAGGCAAAGCATGTTCTTTTGATGATGACTTCAATCTTATTGCCCCTGCCATTCTTGAAGCCGATGCCGTGGTATTCACCATGCCTGTCTATTGGTATTCTATCCCGGCACAGATAAAAGGCGTGATAGACCGCATTTATTCATTCTGCGTAGCAGACAAAGACGTGGCAGGCAAGAAATGCGGCCTGATTACCTGCTGCGAAGAGCATGACCCCACTGCCATGGACGGAGTACGCATACCCATCGAACGGTCAGCGGCTTTATTGAAATGGGATATAGTAGGGGAAGTGCTTGTCCCCGGCGTGTTGGAACCGGGCGACATAGACAAAACAGACGGCTGCAAGCAATCTGAGGAACTGGCACATAAGTTTTAAATAATGAAGTATTGCTGATTAATGAAAGCCCGCATACCAAAGAGAACACTTACATTGCTCTGTCTGACATTCGAAAAGCCGTCCTCTTTGACCAGGATGGTTTAACGGTTTGCGACACTGGAACAAACTGAACCTTTCAACAATATTTTTTGAGCCTCACAACAATCCCGTTGTGGGGCTTTTGCTTTACTTTTGCATCCGTAAACGAAAAGTTCGCAGAACATAAATGAATAGATTATAAAACGACACATGGAAGATATTTTCAAAAAAGACCTGTCGGGTGCGATGGTTTCGCCCGAAGAACCCGGTTACGACAAACTTATCAGTACCATTTTCGATACGATGAAGACGGCTGCTGAGATGAATGCCAGAGGATGGCTCTCTGCCGAGGAGGTACGCGATTATCTCCGCCGCATTACGGGACACGAAATAGATCCGTCCACCACTTTGTTACCGCCGTTCTACGTGGATTTCGGCAAGAACATCCGCATCGGTAAAGGTTGTTGGATTCAGCAGGGATGCACATTCTTCGACCGTGGCGGTATTACCATCGGCGACGGTGTGTTCATCGCTCCGAAAGTGAACCTGATTACCATCAACCACGACCCCGATCCGGACAACCGCAGCGCCACTTACGGACGTCCCATCATTATCGAGGACAAGGTCTGGATAGGCATCAACGCTACGGTCCTCCCCGGCGTGCGTATCGGCTACGGGGCAATCGTAGGCGCCAACAGCGTCGTGACGCACGATGTCGAACCCATGACCGTTGTGGGCGGCAATCCGGCCCGGTTCATCAAGAGAATCGAGACGAAACAATAGATCTCGCTCCGGCCGTGAACCCATTCGCCCTGTTCCGATCGTGTCATCGGTGTCATTTGACCTTTTCAGCAATAATCTTTGAGCCTCACAGCAATTCCGTTGAGAGGCTTTCGCTTTACCTTTGCCTTATGGATATCGGGAAAATATCCGACCTGTAAATAAGGCAAAACTATGAACATGAATTTCAATCTTTTCACGCCGACGAAACTACTTTTCGGACGTGGTAAACTGAACGAGCTCGGCAACCAGACGCTTCCGGGCAGAAAGGCTCTGCTGCTCATATCCAGCGGTCGGTCCGTAAAGACGAACGGCACGCTTGACCGCGTGACCGCCCAGCTCGATAAAACCGGTACGGCTTATGTCATTTGCGGCAATATCCACGAGAACCCTACCAAGGAGGTGGTAATGGAAGCCGCCGCTTGCGCCAAGGAAAACGGATGCGATTTTATCCTCGCACTGGGAGGCGGTGCCGTGCTCGACTCGGCCGTGGCTGTGGCGGCTATGGCTACCAACCCCGGCGACCTGTGGGACTATGTGTGCGGCGGTACGGGCAAGGCACAGCCCTTGCAGCATCCGGGACTTCCCATCGTGACCATCGCCACTACCTCCGGAACGGGTTCGGAGATCAACTGTTGGGGTGTCATCTCCAATCACGGGACCAACGAGAAGATCGGTTTCGGAGACCCCGCGCTGAATCCCGTACTCGCTATTGTGGACCCGGAACTGATGCGCACCGTTCCTGCCAGGTACACCGCCTATCAGGGATTCGACGCCCTGTTTCACAATACGGAAGTAATGATTAGCCGCTTCGTGAACGTGTTGAGCGAACCGATAGCCCTTTCCGCCATTGAGCACATTGCCAAGTACCTGCCCCGTGCAGTAAAGGATGGCAATGACATCGAGGCACGCGAGGCGGTGGCCTATGGCAGCACCATTGCCGGACTGACCATGCAGCTCACCAGTACCACAGCCGAACATTCGATGGAGCACGCCATGAGTGCCTACCACCACGACCTGCCGCACGGTGCGGGGCTGATTATGATTTCAAACGAGTTTTACCGTTTCTTCATAGAGCGGCACGCCTGCGACGGGCAGTTCGTCAAGATGGCGCGTGCGATGGGCATGAAGGATGCCGACAAGCCGGAAGATTTCTTGACTGCACTGGCCGGATTGCAGAAAGCCTGCGGTGTGGATAACTTGAAGATGAGCGATTACGGCATTACGAAAGAAGAATGCGGCACGCTGGCCCGCAACGCCCGCGAGACGATGGGCGGGCTTTTCGCCGCCAATCCCTGCGAAATGACGCACGAGGATTGCACGGGTATCTTCGAGAGGGCATATAGATAACAAATTTATGAAACCGGAATTATAGGAAGGAGACAACATAATGAAAAAAGTATTGGTCATTTCATCCAGCCTGCGTCCCGGAAGCAATTCGGACGCATTGGCTGAAGCCTTCGCCCGCGGTGCAGCCGAAGCCGGGAACGAGGTGGAGAGCCTCTCCCTGAAAGACAAGGAACTGCGTTTCTGTAAAGGCTGCCTCGCCTGCCAGAAGACACAGCGGTGCGTCATCAACGACGATGCGCCCGCCATTGTCGGTAAGATGCACGATGCCGACGCCATCGCGTTCGCTACGCCTATCTACTATTACGAGATGAGCGGACAGTTGAAAACGCTGCTCGACCGGGCGAATCCCCTGTTCCCGTCCGACTACCGCTTTCGTGCCATCTACCTGCTCACCTCCGCAGCCGACGACGATGCCCGAACGCCCGAACGTGCCGTAACGGGACTCGGCGGCTGGATCGCGTGCTTTGAACAGGCACGTCTGGCGGGAACGGTGTTCGCCGAAGGAGTCGATAAGGCCGGTGACATAGAGGGGCACGCGGCATTGAAAACGGCCTGTGAGATGGGAAAAAGTGTCTGACTTGACGTAAGCCGTAAATCCGTATGAAAATGTTTTTGTCATCATTTCTTTTTTTGGCTGCGTCCCTGTTTTCCGCAGGCTCCTGCAGTCCAGCCGATGATTCGGGAAAGACCGAAGAGCCGGTTCCTGCCCCGACGCCGCAACCCGCCGACGGACGTGCACTGGTGGTCTATTTTTCCTGTACCAACACGACCAAGGGTATCGCCGACCGTATCGCGGAGACGACCGGTGCGGCGACTTGGCGCATCGTACCCTCGGAGGCTTACACTTCCGAAGACCTGAACTATAACGATCCCTCTTCCCGTGCCAACAGGGAACAGAACGATCCCTCGGCGCGTCCGGCCATTTCCGGAAAACTGGAAAACCTGTCCGGTTACGATGTGGTTTTCCTCGGCTATCCCATCTGGTGGGGGAAAGCCCCGAAAATCCTCTTCTCGTTCTTGGAGAGTTGCGATTTTTCTGGAAAGACCCTTGTCCCGTTCTGCACATCTGGATCGAGCGGCATCGGTTCGAGCGACACCGACCTGCACGCATCGGCGCCGAATGCCGGGTGGAAACAAGGCAGACGTTTCGGGGGTAATGAGTCCGAAGCCGCTATCAGGGAATGGATAGAGGGGCTTGACCTCGGCCTCGGCGGGGACGACGGCACCGGTTCTTTCGACCTTGCCGCCGGAGTGAACGGGAAAGCCCCGACTGTGAGGCTTAGCAGCGGGTACGACATGCCCGTACTCGGACTGGGTACATACTGCCTGCTCGGCGACGTATGCGTGAGAAGCGTGAAATCCGCTTTGGCGAACGGTTTCCGCAAGTTCGATACCGCTTCCTTCTACAATAACGAGGAGGAAGTCGGACAGGGCATACGCGAATCGGGTGTGCCTCGCGGGGAGATCTTCGTGGCAACCAAACTCTATCCCAACCAGTATGCCGACCCCGAAGCGGCCATAGAGGAATGTCTGCGCAAGCTCGACATCGGCTATATCGACCTAATGCTGCTCCACCATCCGGGTACGGACGATGTGAAGGCATACAAGGCGATGGAGAAATATGTGGCAGAGGGGAAAATCCGCTCCATCGGAGTCTCCAACTACTATATCGAGGAGATGACGGAATTTCTGCCGCAGGTGGACATCAAGCCCGTGTTGGTGCAGAACGAGATACACCCCTACTATCAGGAGAAGAAGGTCGTGGAGTTCATGCACAGGCAGGGTATCGTGATAGAGGCATGGTATCCGTTCGGCGGGCGCGGGCATACGGCCGCGATGTTTGGTAACGAAACCATCAAGGAGATAGCCGAGGCACACGGCAAGTCCCCGGCGCAAGTCATCCTCCGCTGGGATTTGCAGCGCGGGGTGGCGGTCGTTCCCGGTTCAAGCAACCCCGATCACCAGAAAGAGAACATCTCCGTGTTCGACTTCGAGCTGACTCCGGAGGAAATGGAGCGGATCGCCTTGCTTGACAGGGGAGAAAAGCATGACTGGTATTAAAATAGAATGAAGAAAGGAGAAAGAAACGATGAAAGTATTACTGATTAACGGAAGTCCGAGGGGCAAAGGAAACACTTACATCGCCCTGTCGGAAGTGGCGAAAGCTCTTGAAGCGAATAGCATAGAAACAGAGATCGTCTCCATCGGCACCAAAGCGGTACAGGGATGCATCGCCTGCAACCGTTGTGCGGAATCGGGCAGATGCGTGTTCGGCGATGCGTTGTACACCACGGTCCGAGAGAAACTGGAAACGGCGGACGGCATCGTCATCGGTTCGCCCGTCTATTATGCGGGCCCCAACGGTTCGCTCTGCGCCCTGCTCGACAGGCTGTTCTATTCCGCGTCGTCGCTGCTGCGCTACAAACCGGCGGCTGCCGTAGCCGTCTGTCGGCGCGGAGGGGCAAGCGCCACGTTCGATCGGCTGAACAAGTATTTCACGATAAATGACATGCCCGTCGTAAGCTCCCAGTATTGGAACAGCGTGCATGGCCGTCTGCCGGGCGAAGCCTCGCAGGACGCCGAGGGATTGCAGACGATGCGCACCTTGGGCAACAACATGGCATGGGTGCTGAAAAGCCTGAAAAACGGCGGACTGCCGATACCCGAAAGGGAACCGGGAATCATGACGAACTTTATCCGGTAACTTCTAACATGGGAAACAGTATGAGACATTCATTCAAGACATCGGCCGTGGCCTTGTTCGCTTGCCTTTGCGGCATGGGCGACCTCACGGCACAGGAAAATCGACTTAATACAAACAGCATCATGGAAGAAAAACTGAATCTTACACAGGAGTGGGACAAGACGTTCCCCCAGAGCGACGAAGTGAACCACAGCAAAATCACGTTCCATAACCGCTACGGCATCACGCTTGCCGCCGATCTCTACATTCCCAAGAATGCCACGGGCAAGCTACCCGCCATCGCCGTCAGCGGCCCGTTCGGGGCTGTCAAGGAACAGGCATCGGGACTGTATGCGCAGGAATTGGCAAAGCGCGGTTTCCTCACCATTGCCTTCGACCCCTCGTTTACCGGCGAGAGCGGTGGCCAGCCCCGCTATGTAGCTTCACCCGACATCAATACCGAGGACTTCTCGGCGGCGGTGGACTACCTTTCCACCCGTGACGATGTGAACCCGGAACAGATCGGCATCCTCGGCATCTGCGGTTGGGGTGGTTTGGCAATCAATGCGGCGGCCATCGACACCCGTATCAAGGCGACGGTAGCTGCTACGATGTACGACATCAGCCGTTGCACCGCCAACGGATACTTCGATGCGGCGGACAATGCGGACGCCCGTTACGGGATGCGCCAGACGCTCAATGCACAGCGCACGGAAGATTACAGAAACGGGACATATGCCCTTGCCGGAGGCGTGGTCGATCCGTTGCCTGCCGACGCGCCGCAGTTCGTGAAAGATTATCACGCCTATTACAAGACGGAGCGCGGCTACCACAAGCGTTCGCTCAACTCCAACGGCGGCTGGAACAAGACCTCGAATCTGGCTTTTCTCAATGCGCCCATCCTGGCATACAGCGATGAAATCCGCTCGGCCGTGCTGGTGGTTCATGGCGAGAAAGCTCACTCGCGCTATATGGGCGAGGACGCATTCAAGAAGCTGAAAGGCGACAACAAGGAGTTGCTGATCGTTCCCGGTGCCAGCCATACCGACCTTTACGACAACTTCGACAAGATTCCGTTCGACAAGATAGAGGCGTTCTACCGCGAGAACCTGAAATAAATTGGTATGACGGAATCCCCGACCATTGCGCCGGGGATTTTTATTGCCTATGGAAAAGGTCGGGAATCAGCCTTCAAATTGACCTTTTCACCAATGCTATTTGAGCCGCAGGGCAATCATTCCGGACGGTCTTTGCCGTACCTTTGCACCGTAACGAATAAGATGATAAAGAAGATGGAAAAGATTTCAGGAACGGACAACAGCCTTGTGCTGCATTTCCCGACGGGAGACGTCGAATGCCTCGGAGAAAGTGCTCCGGCATGGAGAGAGATAGTGGACAACGCCAACATACATATAGAAGGAAACGGCAACCGGGTGAACCTGTATTTCGGCTCGGAAGAGGAAGCGGTAAGGCTGTTGCACAACATTGCCTTCAATATCCTGATTATCGGGGACAGCAACGAGATGAACGTGGGCAAGTCGCTGACCGTCTGCTACAATGGCGGTTGGGGCATGTTCGGGATGCACCTTGCCATCGGCACGGCGTTCGACCCGTGGACGGGCACTCCGCGCACGGCGAACAACTGCCGCATGGACATCGGCGAGCATGTCATCACCTGCGGGGCGGTCATCTACCTGCAGGAGGACGGCTCGCACATCACCATAGGACGCGACTCGATGATTAGTTGGGGTGTGGACATCTGGTGCACGGACGCGCATACCATTATGGATATGGAGGGCAACCCGACCAACCACCCGCACTTCATCGAGATCGGCGAGCACGTGTGGGTTGGCAAGGACGTCAAGATCGGTAAGAACGTGCGCATCGGCAGCGACAACATCATCGGCTGGGGCAGCATCGTGACCAAGAGCTTCGAAGGCAGCAACCAGTTGTTAGTCGGAAGCCCCGCCAAGGTCGTCAAGACCGGAGTACGGTGGGATGGCCGTACCATCAAGGAATACATGAAAGGGAGCGGAAGATGAAAAAGGTATATGCCATTAACGGCAGTCCGCGCCGGAACAGGAACACGGCCACGCTCCTTGACAAGGTATTGGAAGGATGCCGGGACGCTTTTCAGGGCATGGTGGAAACGGAGCGCATCAATCTCGGAGACCTGCACTATACCGGCTGCAAGAGCTGTTTCGCCTGCAAGCTGAAAGACGGGCCGAGTTATGGGACGTGCGCCCTGCGGGACGACATACGCCCCGTGCTGGAAAAGATACGGACTGCCGATGCCGTCGTGTTCGGTTCCCCCATCTATTACAATACCATAACGAGCCTGCTCCACGCTTTCTACGAACGGCTGTTCTTCCCATACCTGACCTATAAGAAAGGTTTCCCGACACTGGTGACGAACAGGATGAAAACCGCCTGCGTTTACACGATGAACGTGACTGAACAGGATATGCTGGAGCGCGGCTATCGGGACAACCTGCGCTCATTCGAGAGGTATCTGGAACTGTATTTTTCCAAGCCAGGCCTGCTGTACGCCTTCAACACCTGCCAGTTCGACGACTACTCCAAGTATGTCTGCGGGGCATTTTCCGGCGAGGAGAAGCTGGCATACCGCACGGAGTTCTTTCCGAAGGACTGCGAGGCCGCTTACAGGCTGGGACTGAACCTGCTAAAATGATAAGGAACATGACGAGACGACGAATGATAACTTTCCCCGACGGGCGGCAGGTATGCCCGCTCGGACAGGGGACCTACCAAATGGGGCGCCGACGCAGCGAGGAGATACAAGCTCTGCGCCGAGGTATCGACCTCGGACTGACGCTGATAGACACCGCCGAGATGTACGGTACGGAAGATCTCGTAGGCGAAGCCGTGCGCGATTGCCGTGACAAGGCTTTCATAGTCAGCAAAGTTCTTCCGGGAAATGCCAGCTACGAGGGCACGAAACGGGCCTGCGAACGGAGTCTGATGCGGCTCGGCACGGATTACATCGACCTTTACCTGCTGCACTGGATAGGGCACTACCCGTTCTCCGAGACCGTCCGTGCTTTGGTAGAGTTGCAGCAGGAAGGGAAAATCCGGCAATGGGGCATGAGCAACCTCGACGTGGCGGACATGGAGCATATCCTTTCCCTGCCGCACGGCAAGGAGTGTGCCGCCGATCAGGTGCTCTACAACCTGCGCGACCGGGGCATCGAGTACGACCTTATCCCGTGGTGCGGACGGTACGGTATACCCGTGATGGCCTATACGCCGCTCGGTGAAGGGCGGTTGCGCAACCACAAGATGCTGGTGGAGATAGCCCGCAGGCACGATGCCACGCCCACACAGATCATGCTGGCATGGGTGATGCGCACGTGGAACGTCATCGCCATCCCCAAGGCAAGCAGCATCGCCCATGTGGAGGAGAACGCCCGCAGCCTCGATTTGGAATTGACGGAGGACGATTTGAAGGAAATAGACAAGGTGTTTCCCGCTCCTACGCACAAGATACATTTGGCAGGGTGGTGATTGAAGATTCTATAAGCCATGCACATCTCCGTTACCACCTTACCGGGATATACACCAGCGGAAAAGAAATTATTGGCGAAAAGGCTGAAGGAAGCGGTGGCATCTGTGGGTATCGCTTCCGTCACCGTTTCCGTTTCCATAAAGGATTTGCCTATGGAGAAATGGGATACGTTTATTCGTGAACTGCCCGATAACGAAATAATTATCCCCGAACTCCTAAACAGGATGTGAGGATTAATAAGGATTTATTTATGCCTCACTTTTTCAAGCTGCCTGTAGAACACGATTAGAGTAGAATCAACACCGATTGTTTCCGTCAATTTTTCGTATGACTTGACGGTCAACCAATTCTGGGTACATTTTTCATTGACCATGACCGTAGCCACATGATGCTTATCTGCAATCGTTCTCAACTATCTGTTTTCTTCCCGGTATTCGTGCCATTGCACCCAACTAAGGGCAAACAGCGTAAAGAACACGAGCATACAAACGATGCCAGCCCATGCGTACTTATCCGCTTAGATATGGAACTGAATTTTAAAGGGCGCAGAAATCCATTCGTCCGTCGTTGATTTTGCTGTCCGTTTTCCGAAATTCGCTTGTCTTCATCTATATGCGCTCTGCCAGCATCTTGCGTATGTCTGACAAGAGGTTTTTCGTGTTCGGTATGCCGCGTTCGCGCATATCCTTCTCGTCGGCTTCCAGATTCGCCTGCAAGCTCGCTATCACTACATCGCTCAATGATTTCCTGTAAGCAGCGATTGATTCCTCGCTCCTGAATATGTCATTGATATTGTTAATGGCTTTGCTTCCGGCGAAGTGGATTATCGGCTCTAATTTTACCGCCAGCCTTTTCAACGTCTCGTCCTTGTCCGAAGCGTCTTTTGTGTCCTACTTCATCTTGACAGCCTCGATATCCTCGGCCAATGCCCCTATGAGGTCTATGAGATTCTGCATTTCGTCTTTCATCTTCTTCTCCTTCTTGGTTTAAGTTTGTTCTGATCATTGTCGCTGTCGCAATATGATAAAATAGCAAAAGATTATGAGAAATCGGATTAAAAGACTGAAATAGATGGAGTTCCAGTTTTAAAACATAATATATGTTGCAAAGTTAATAGCTCCTGATTTTAGAAGTCGTTGGATTCATCACCAAGCAAAATATTGCTATTTGTCAGTTGAGTTGTTATTACAAGATGATAATATTCTAGAAGATCACAGAGATTATATTCGATGTACAAATCCATCTAAATATAGTTTCAAGGAAGGAAACAAGGTAAATTTCGCAAATAGTATCGGTGATGATGCTGATTTTCTGGATTTCAAGATACTATAGATCAGCTTCGTAATATCGAAAATAAAGAATAAAATAGCAATAGTTTTTACCCTACATTGTTTTGCTGATATGCATTAACTTGGTACAATCTCTTCCTGAATGGGATTAACGAATAACGCCGAGAGGTCTCGACGATTAAACTAATTTTGCACCAAACAAAAAGCAAAGCCGGATTCAAAGAATCCGGCAACAATCAGAATAATCCAGTTCATACAGCTTTCTTATTTCTTTGATAATATGTAAAATATGTATACAAAGGTAGTGTTTTTCCAGCATATTCCATTTTACATTTGATAAAAAATGTCATATTCCTCTTCACTTATCAGATTTTCAGATTTTTTGTACCTTTGTATCAAGCAAGAGTTGTTTGGCAGAAAGAAATGCACCGCATATCACAGAATTTGCGACCGTTTCCAAGTCATCATCTCATTTTCTGTTACGAAAAGCCGCAGACCGCCGACCGACGGCCTGCGGCGGAGGGTCAGCGTTCAGCGCTTCCTACGGGCGTTCAGCCCGAATCTTCGAGGATGCGTCTCATGGCATTGCGTTTTAAAGGTTGAACAATCGGTTATCGGTAGGCCCGCACGTCGAATGTCGCCAGTGCGAGCCGTTCCTCGTCGGTTATCTCTCCGAGGGCGGGATCCGGTTCCTCGGGCAGCTCCACCGGCATGGCCGACGGCTGTGTATCGGCAGGGCTTGCGGGCGGCGGCAGCGGAGAAACGGTATATTCGCAGGGTGTGCCGTCTTCCCGTTCGGGCCCGAGTATGCAAACCGCACCGCCGGCGAGTCCCTCCCATTCGGGGAGGGTCGAGGGTGCGGGTGCGGCAGCTTCCGCCCTCTTCCCGTCGGCAAATGTAACGCGCCCGGCTGTCGATTCTTCTGTTTCGGCGGCTGTGGCCGCTGGTGGCCGTTCCATGCCGTTCATGTAGCGGCGCCGGACGAGCAGCACATCGGTATCGGCCGGTGGAGAAAGGACAGTCGGAGAGGGTCTGTCGGCAGGTCGTTGACGCCGCCGGAGGAAAGCCCGGACCGACAGATAAAGGGCGACGGACAGCAGACAGGCCATGACAGCCGGCAGCGGGTTCATCGTTGACGACTCTTTTCGTCCGGCATGTCGCGCACGGCACGCATCTCCCTGTCGTAGCGTTCCAGATGGTCGCGCAGAATGGCGTCCGTGAGCCACAGCAGCGGCTTGTCGGCACCGAGCATCGGTTGTGCCGCCGCGAAGTAGCGTTCGTAGGTCGTCTCGCTGACGTAGAGCGCACGCCGTTTGCACGTCGGCGGCGCTGCGAGGAGGAAGCGCCGGCGGTAGTCGGACGAGTTGTTGCGACGACGGGTGCGTCGCAGCAGCATCAGACTGAAGATAAGCTGCATCAGCATCAGCAGCGCCAGTCCGGCAACAGCGTACCAGACCGGAGAGATCACTTGATGGTTGTACATAACGATTTGATTTAAGGATGAATGAAATAAAAGTCCGAAGACTCGTTTAGAGCAGCTTGCCAGAGTTGCGGGCCTCGTACAGCGCGTTGATCTCCTCGCTGTATGTTTCGAGGTGATGCCGCAGGATATTTTCCACGTAGGAGGTTACGGTCATGCGGTCGGAGCCGATCCTGCGCACCACGCCCAAAATCTTGCGCTTCGTGTCGCCGCTGATGTACACGGCCGCACGATCCTTAATGTATCGTTCTTTGAAATACAAATCCTCATACGTCGAAATATCATTCGGGGATCGTGGATCTTCCGATTTTGCGGAAGTGATCTTGTCATGAAGCGGCGGGGATGATTTTAGAGAGTTACGTTGTTGAATTTCGAGCGGTAGGCGATTCGCGTTGTCAGCAGGTGTATGCCCAGCCGTTCGATCGCCTCCGTGTAGCGGTCGTAAAGCGGCGTGCGCTCCCGACGGTCGACCATTGTCCAGAAAAGACGCACCTCCCGCAGGCGCTCCGATCTCTTGAAGACGACCTGTCGGAGATTGTGGATAAATCCGAGAGAGCTCTCGACGACCATTTTGTCGGCTTTCAACGGAATGAAAAGGTAGTCCATGTTACAAGCCAGCGAAAAGACTCCTTCGGTTCCGACTGTTCCCGGCAGATCGAAGAGAACCAGCTCGGCGGCGTATCGTTCCTGCGCCATGAACCGCTCGGCGTCATCGAGCGCTTCGGCGGGCGTGGTTTTCACGACAGGCCAGAGTTTTCGCTGCGAGGAGCGGAACTGGCGCAGGAGCATGAGTTTGAAGTAGTCGCTGTGTTCCAGCACATGCAGTTCGCGTTCGCGTTGGGCGTGGATGCTCCACTGCGGAAAGTCGCAGTCCACGACCAGTACGTTGCGCTTCATGACGTAGTGGAGCCACGAGGCGACGAATACCGTGAGCGAGGATTTTCCGACGCCGCCCTTCTGGTTGCATACGGACACTCTTACAGGGGTGTGTTCCATACGGTTTTTGCTATTAAATTAGGTCATACATGTGTCTTTGTATGTTGAAAAACATGCGTTAGACGATTCTCTTCTTCGACGTGTAATTCGAGCGATCATTCATTCACGAATTTGTCGGAAGATGTTCGCGGCGAATCGGTC
>ENA-UOJL01001770-UOJL01001770.1-human-gut-metagenome-genome-assembly--contig:-P47-NODE-1770-length-20688-cov-11.370135_pt1 | contig 20688 bp, 13 predicted proteins | sample MGYA00242347_ERZ723894 | MGnify/ENA metagenome assembly ERZ723894
CTCTAATTCAAAATGTACATCGTTATATACACAAGGTATGTACGGCGCAGGCTGCAATCAAAAGTGGGAAGGACTAATCTATACGATCAATTCTAGATTGGTTTCGACCAAGCTGAAGCGTATAGAAAGTCAGTCGGTCAGTACCTGCGGAAAAACCAATGGGATAACGTGACTGTCGAAGTCTTTATCTAACACAACCAGCAGGCATATTACTGAAAAAGTAGTATGCCTGCTTTTTTTATTTCCTTTTATTATATATGTCATTTCATACCGTCTGTTCAGTGTGAACAGGCGGCTTTTTTATTTTTTTGAAAATATTTTTTTGATTTTGGGTGTACGAAAGGCACTTCTCAGTGGGAACAAGTGAAGGGGCTCTCCTCCACTCGGAGGAAACCGTTTCAATGTTCCTTGAAAATTGAATATCAGATCTTCAAGTACGTTACTTGTATAGAAGAGCCACGATGGTGGGTACGCCATGACCTCTGAATAATCAGAGTGAGCAGTAAGCCTCCATCACAGGTGCCGGATTGCCTCCGACATGGCGATGACCTATACAACCATAATGATACTTCCCTATTGGGCTGGCGGAGTACCCGGCAGAGGTGAGATTCCTATGAGACCGTTTTGCTGACGGTTGCTTGAAGATTTCCCATAGACTACCGAGTCATGCAGGGGCGTCGAGGACAAATACTGCATTTAACCAAACGCATCGGTAATGCTGTGCATTTTGCGGGAGGAGTACATAGCAGTTTGCTATGAATAATCTGAAAGGAGGATACCACATGGAAAACTGTAAAGTGATTGCTATCACAAACCAGAAAGGTGGAGTCGGTAAAACGACAACCGCAGTCAATCTCAGTGTGGGACTTGCAAGCTCCGGTAAAAAGGTTTTGCTTGTTGACGCTGACCCGCAGGGCAGTTTAACGGTAAGCCTCGGAGTGAAGAACCCCGATGAACTGGATGTGTCGCTTTCTTCCCTATTGACGCAGTGCAGGGGAATCTGGACAATGCCGTCGAAGCGCTGAACAAGCTGATTGAGACAGGCGACACGGCGAACGCGGAAGCACTGGAGCAGGCAATCAACGACCTGACCGCGGCTTATCAGGCGGCGGACGACCTGCTGAAGGCCGACATTCAGACGGTTGATGCAAGGCTCACAGCGCTGGAACTGAAGCTGGTCAAGGCCGATGAGGCCCTTCAGACTGCGGTCGACACCGTCCAGAAGAATCTGAATCAGGCAATCAGTGACCTTTCTAAGGCTACGACCGACGGCGATACGGCAACGATGGAGCGCTTGAATGCGGCCATCGCGGCACTGACCAAGGCCTACAAGACAGTGGATGAGCTGCTGAATTCCGACATCAAAGCGCTTGAAGCTTCGACGAAGGAAAATCTCGACAATCTACAGGCTGGGATGGAACAGGAGCTTAATGACCTGAGAAGTGAATTGCAGACACTTCGGACAGAGATTGATGCGCAGAACCGCGAAAATGAGAAAAAATGCAGGCGTTGGCCTCTGTCAACGATGCGCAGCAGCAGGAGCCTCACTTTCTGAGAATCCTTGCGACGGTCGGCCTGTGCATTTCCATCCTCGCTGCGGTCGGGAACATAGTTCTGCTGATTCTTTACATCCGTAAAAAAGTCGGACTGCAAACCGTTACCTAGTAAACCAAAAATACCAACGCCGAAGGGAGAGACTTCGTAAGGAAGTCCTCTCCCTTCGGCGTTGGTAACCAACCGGAAATCAAATGCTGAATAAAGACTCCCAAGAAAACTGAAAGCAGCCGAGGGAAAAGATTGCGGCGGCATCGTTCGGCTGCAGCGTCTGCCTGCGGAACGGAAAAGCGGACATGAAAGAACCGTGAATTATGGAGCCGATACATAGTTCCATCAAATATAGAGAGATTTTGCCGATTTACTTTATTTTTCTGACTGCGGCAGGAAGGACTTCCGGTATTTTAAGGGGGAACAGCCGACATTTTTCTTGAATTGCCGGTTGAAGTTTGAGAGATTATCAAAGCCGCACTCCATAGCAATCCGGACGACCTGCTTGTCGGTGCTCAGTAGCATCTCGCAGGCGTTTTTGATGCGAATCTGTGTGATATAGCTGACAATGCTTGTGCCGGTGATGCGCTTGAAGCAGTACATGAAGTAGCTTTTGCTCAGAGGAATGAGCTGCGCCAGCATGTCAACGGTCAGATCCTCGGCAAAGTGCTGGCTGATGTAGGACAGAACGGGACGTATCCGTTCCTCGTTGGCTGCCTTTTCGTTTTGCCGGTAGGTGATATGCCCAAAGGTGTGCAGGTAATAAAACAGATGCAGCAGGTCGCCCTTGAGCAGCAGATCAATCGACGGGGTATCGAGCTTGGCGGCGGAGACCATGGATTCAACGGTCTGCCGGATCACCTCGTAGCCTGCGCAGCTCCGGTTGATCGGCTGGCGGATCAGGGAATCTCCGCTTACTAACGGACCGATGATGGCCTGATTTCTGCGTTCACCCTGTGGGCCGAAGGAATCGCTGGTGAAAAGCAAGGTGTCGTAATAGATCTTTTCATTGCCAAGCGTGGTCATGCTATGCGTCTGATTTGGCTGAAAAATAAAGATATCGCCCGCTTCCGGGATGAATTGCACGCCGTTGTAATAAAAAACTGCCCGGCCGGAGCGGATATAGTTCAGCTCAAACTCGTTATGCCAGTGCGGAGGGAAGAAGAAATTCAGATCTGGCAGCGCGGAAGGATAGTAGCGAAAGGGAGAGGTGAGCGAGGTGTGCTGGGCAAGCTCTTTTGCAGATGATTTTGACATGGCATCCTCATGACGTTTAGCAAAGATTAAGCGGTTAAAAGTATTATGATACTTTCCTACGATTGCCGGAGAAAGGAAATGCCGACATACTGAAGGCAGACCGGCTGCCCCGCTTGTGCCCATTATAAGAATAAAAGCGGAAAAAGTCAAGGAAAGACGGCCCGGTATTGACGAAAGCACATAAAGACGAATCTCAGATGGCAAGCAGTTTGTATTTTTTGACGAAAAAAGTAGTATAGTACAAGTCTGCGGCGGAATAGCAGTAGAAATAGATGGGGTATGCAGACTATACTATATACAGAATGCAGCAGAGTATGCTGCGCGGTCCGGTAAAACATGGAAGGAAGGGTGATTGTTGTGAATCGAGCACGAAACAATCAGAAATGGAAGAGGCTCCTTTCATTGGTGCTTTGCATTGTGACTTGCATGGCACCGGTGATTTCGGCGGCGAACATCCGCGCGGTCGCACCCGAAACGATGGAGGCAACCTCGGTTGCGCTCCCGGAGGAGAATACGAATGACACCTCGACGACAGTCAAGGTCGCTGAGGAAGAGGTGAATGGTGCAGTTACCTATTGGTGGGGAACTGCATCGCAGGCAACCGCAAAAATTGGCGGCGCGATCACCAAGATCAGTGATTGTCACAGCGTGATTTTTGACAGTCCGATTGAGGAAGGGTATGAGAATAAGAAAACCTCCTCTTATTTTGAGATTAACACGAACTATGCGGCCTTTGACATGGCAAATCAGGATCTCATGTTCTACATTGAGCTGCCGGAAGCGGCGTCCAGTCTGCGCATGAAGCATATCTGCGCTGACGGCTGGGGCAAGTGGCCGAAGCCGGAAGGGATGAAGTACCGGTATCTCGCGGCTGACGGCACAACGTGGCAGGAGGGCGTCATCGCCGCCGAGAATGAGGTTAAGCTTACGCCCGGCTTTAAGGGCTGGGTTCGCTTGCTTCTGAACACGGCGACCAACTGCGAAAGCTATCAGAACGCATCCATCGAGCTTCAGTTCTTCGCGTTCCGCATCGGCGCGTTCGGCGGGAGCTACGGCCCGGCCAAGCTCGGCGGCGTGTGGTTTGTAAGCAAGGGCGAAGCGTACAAGGTCAGCGTGGACGGCGGCAGCGAGGTCAGCCTGACGACGTCAGAGCCACAGCCCTCAACCGGCGGTGATACCGTAGAGGAACCTGCGTGGACCGGCGATGTGATGACCGGCAACTGGTTCACGAAAGAATGGAATGATGCCGGAAGCGATTCTACGCTGATCTCTGTTTCCGACCCGGATAAATTTGCGGGGATAGCTACGCAGGCAACCTCCCGTTCCGCCTCCGCCGCGGAGCTGACGGGCGGCAGCAGCCGCGTTTTCGGCCTCGACAAAATTTCCGTTGTGGACAGCCCTGTCAAAGAGGGCTACTTCTGCGACGAAAACAAGACCTATCCGATTTTTACCGTAAGCTGCGCACGGAAGGAATTTGATCTGTCGAAGCAGGATGTGATGTTCTATCTTGAGCTGCCGGCGGAAAGCTCCAGTATCCGCTTTACCAGTATCTACTGCAATTCCGGCTCCAATTTCTGGCCGCAGTTCCGCGGTATGCAGATGCAGTACCTTTCTCTGGATTCCCTCAAGTGGGTTGCTTCCATTCCGGATGCGAATGGCCAACTCAATCTGCCCCAGGGCTTCAAAGGTTATGTCCGGATGAAGCTCGACACGGCGACCAATGCTTCCTCTTTCCCCGGGATGACCGCAAAGATTGTCAACTTTGTGTTCCGTCCGGATCGGATCGGCGACGATTCCTGGAAGTCCACAACGCGGCCCATGGACTTCTTCACCTTCCGCTGCGCACGCTACGGCGGCGACTACGGCGCGCTGAAGTTCGGCGGCGTGTGGTTTGTGTCCAAGGAAAACTTCACCGACATTTCCGTCAACGGTGCCGATGCGGTTCCCATGACGACCCGTGCAGCCTCGGAGCCTGTCATGCAGGCGACCTCCGTTGCGGTGGAGTCTGACCCCGTCACGACATGGGACAGCAAGGTCAGCTATACCGACAACGATTCCTGGAAGACCGTCGACTCCAAGGCGCAGATCACGGTGGGCGATTCCATCACAAGAATCAGCAGCCGCAAGTCTGTTGTAATTGACAGCGAGATCCCGGAGGGGTATCATAACGACGGCACGACCACCTGGCCGATGTTCCGCATCGCGACGAGCGCGAGCATGAACGCGGATGAGCAGGATCTGATGCTCTATGTGGAGCTGCCCGCGACGATGTCCAGCCTTCGCATTCAGGACGTGACCTGCCGCGGCTGGAAGTTCTGGCTTGCGCCGGGCAATATGCAGTTTAAGTATCTTGCCATGGACAGCAACGACTGGGTCGAAGGAACGATTTCTAACGAGGGCAACAAGCAGATCAACCTGCCGCAGGGCTTCAAGGGCTATATTCGTCTTGTGCTCAGCTCGGCGAGCAACTATTCCGAGCTTGGCGAGAACGCGGCCAGCCTGTGGATCGACGCGCTGCACTTCCGTGCGGAGCGCTTTGGCGGCGGACTGGGTGCATTGAAGCTCGGCGGCGTGTGGTTCGTTTCCAAGACGGATACCTATATGGTCAGTGTGGACGGCGGCGAAGCGGTCAAGATGACCGATGCGCCCGATCCGGTAGACCCATCGGAGCCGCCTGAACCGTCTGAGCCGGAACCTCCTGTCGAAAGAGATTACCTCCTCGGCAGCATGGTCAGCCAGGAGAGCGCCGACATCGGTGCAGCCTCGACGCTGATCGACATCAATAAAAATGAGGAATTCTGGGGCATTGCATCTCAGGCAACAGCAACAGCGGCAGACGGCATTACCATCATCGGCGAGCAGAAGTCCGTCACCATTGACAGCCCAATCGAAGAAGGCTTCGGCAACAGCAAAACCTCCCCACTGTTCACCGTAAGCTGCGGCTGGCAGACGCTTGATCTCAAGTCGCAGGATGTGATGTTCTACGTTGAGATGCCTGCAACCGGCAGCGGTAAGTCCAGCCTGCGCATCTGGGATCTGACCTGTGACAGCTGGAGCTTCTGGGTCAACACCTGCGGTATGCACTACCAGTACCTTGCCATCGACGGCAGCGGATGGGTCAACGGCGCGGCACCGCTGGATGAAAATAACAAGCAGCTTGACCTGCCGGACGGTTTCAAGGGCTATGTTCGCCTGAAGATCGACACCGCGAAGAATGTCGCGGACAAGGAGACGCTCAAGGTGCAGAGCTTCTCGTTCTATGCCGGTACCTTTGGCGGCGACTACGGCCCGATCAAGTTCGGCGGCGTGTGGTTTGTGACGAAGGAAGACTTTATTACGATTCAGGTGGACGGTGGCAAGGTCGTCAAGATGACCAAAGCCTCGACACCCGGTCCCAACCCGGACGACCGCGATTACCTCATCGCCACCATGCCAAACACAGAGGAGGCCGAGAAGGGCGAGAAGTCCACGCTCGTGACCTTCAATGATAATGATAAATGGTGGGGCAAGGACACGCAGTCCACCGCAGTGGCCGGTGAGCCGATCACCATTTTTGGCGACCAGAAGTCCGTTATCATTGACAGCCCGATTGAAGAAGGCTACGGCAACAAGCAGACCTCGACCCTCTACACCGTGAGCTGCGGATGGAAGAATCTGGACACCGCGGCGCAGGACATCATGTTCTATGTCGAACTGCCCGAGGCTAGCTCCGGTCTGCGCATCTGGGATTTCACCTGCAACAACTGGAGCTTCTGGATCGCACCCGGCGGTATGAAGTACCAGTACCTCGAGATGGATTCCAACAAGTGGCAGAATGGTGCGATTACCAACGAGGGCAACAAGCAGCTCGATCTGCCGGCAGGCTTCAAGGGCTATGTCCGTCTGCAGATCAACACGGCCGGAAATGTGGATGAGTTCCCTGCCACTACCCTGCAGATTCAGAGCTTCAGCTTCCGTGGCGATACCTTCGGCGGCGACTACGGCCCGATCAAGATCGGCGGCGTGTGGTTCGTCTCCAAGGAGGAATACATTAAAATTAAAGTTGATAACGGCGAGGTCCTCAAGATGACCAACGCCTCCGATCCCGGCCCCGTGGATCCGGTCGATCCGGTAGATCCGGTTGATCCCGACGATCCCAACCGCGATTACATCATCGGCTCCATTCCGGCTAGAGAGACGGCGGCCAATGGCAAGACCTCCCGCCTGATCTCCATGAACGACAGCACAAAGTGGTGGGGCATTCCCACGCAGTCGACTCTGGTTGCGGGAGATCCCATTACCATCATCGGCGACCAGAAGTCCGTGATTATTGACAGCCCCATCCTTGAGGGCTATGAGAACAAGCGTACCTCCGCCCTGTATACGGTGAACTGCGGCTGGACGGATCTCAATCTCAGGACGCAGGATGTGATGTTCTATATCGAGATGCCTACCAGCGGCAGAGGTAGCAGCGGCCTGCGCCTGTGGGATCTGGCCTGCGACAACTACACCTTCTGGGTCAATACCCGCGGGATGAAGTATCAGTATCTTTCCATGGACAGCAAGGATTGGGTGGACGGTCAGATCGACACGAGTGACAACAAGCAGATTGATCTGCCCGACGGCTTCAAGGGCTATGTCCGTCTGAAGGTCGATACTGCGGCGAACACGGCCGATAAGGAAACCCTGAAGATCCAGTCCCTCTCCTTCCGCCCCGGCACCTTCGGAGCGGAGTACGGCCCGATCAAGTTCGGCGGCGTGTGGTTCGTCACGAAGGAGAACTTCTGCTACATCCGTGTAGACGGTGCGGCAAAGAAGGTCATGACCACCTACTGGCAGCACAACGACGAGCTGCTCGACGAATTCCATGAGCTTATCGAGAAGCTGACGGACAAGGATCTTTCCGCAGCGCCCACGGTCGACCGCCTGCAAAGCCTGTATGAATCTATGAGCGAGGAATATCGCGGAAAGGTCACGCAGGAGGAGCTGGACAAGCTCAACGAGTATGCGGCCGTGATCGCGGCCTACCGTCCCGAGTTCATCGGCGCAACGCTGAAGAAGTACGGATCCAAGCCGCAGTCGGCAAAGATCGGCTGGACGGTGGACGAAGTGCTTGCCAAAAAGGGCGGCTACAAGGTTGTTTCCAGCGGCTCTGTGATGATCTTCGGCAGAAGCTACGACGGAAAGAGCCTGATCGACGAGACGACACCCGCCTCTGTGAAGATGACCGGCAAGACCGCCAGCGGCTACTACTACGCGACCACCGACATTGAAGCCGGCGATTACAAGCAGGCTATGCTCCTGCGCTGCTATGTCATCTACGAGGACAGCAAGACCGGTAAGCAGTACACCGTCTGGTGCGGCATGTACACCGACAAGTCCGGCCAGACTACACCCTATATGAAGTGCAGCCTGTATGAGGTCGCCGCTTACTTCGGCGTACCGCTGTATGCGAATTGAAAGCGGGGTTCGATATGAAGAAAGAATACTGCAAATTTTTGATCGCCGTCGTGGCATTGCTGCTTAGCGCAGCAATGCTGCTCGGCGGCTGCGGCCCGACGTTATCAGAGGAGGAGCTCAATGGTATGCAGCAGGGTGAAAAGCTGAATCAAGCCTACGGAGACGACAGCTCAGTCACCAATCTGGGTGAAAATGCGCCCGTTGTGGAGCTGAAGCCCGGTGAGCGTCCCTATCGCAGCAAGGGCAAATGGGTCTCCGTTGCCGACGGTGATGTCGTCGCGGATTTCAAGGTCACGAGCTTCAACGTCGGCCAGTGGTACCACGGCACGACCAATTTGAATGTTTGGGGCGCACAGGAGACGGTTCACCCCGGCATCACGCCAGAGCGCGTCATGAACGGCTACAACCAGTGGATGAAGACTTTCCCGGAATACGATGCAGACCTGATCTGTGCGCAGGAGGTCAACCCGATCTTTATGATCGACAGCAAGAAGGATCTCACCCTCACGTCTGAAGAAGTCCTCAAGGATTATTTCAAGGAGATCCATTCCTTCGAGGGCAAGACGGCCAACACCCGTTTGACAATGTGGAACGCGATTCTCATTCCAAACGCCTCCGGCCTGACACTGAAAAATGTCACAAGCGGCTATCTGTGCGGCGGCGACCCCGAAATCCAGCGCTTGTACGTCAAGGGCTATGTGACCGTTAAGGGTCACGACATTGCAATCTTCGATGTCCACCTCCAGCCGCGTAACTTTGGCGGCGAGGAAGGGCGAAATCAGGCATTTGCCGAGCTGGCCGAGCTGATGAGCAAAGAAGAGTACGCCGTTGCGATGGGCGATATGAACGTCGAGGAGGGCCTGCATGAGTACGATTTAATGCTCAGCTACGGCTACAATATGGCAAACGGCGGCGTTTTTGGTTCGTTCAATACTTATGAATACGGCACTACCGACTATATTGACAATATCTTTACGACAAACAATATTGAAATTGTCTATGCCGAAAGTGAGCCTGGCATGGTAGGCGCTTCCGATCACTATCCCATGAGCGCGTACCTCTTTGTCAAGGACGAGCAGCACACCAACAAAAACCCGAATTCCATCGCTGAGGATGGATATATGGAAGGATGGTATAAGCCGTGAAAAAAGGTTTCCGGAGAATCCTGACCGCACTGCTGTGCCTGACGCTCCTGCTCTCCGCCGCGGCCGTCAGCCTCACCGCCTCTGCGGCGGGAGGCTCCATGGCGGCGACGGTCTGGGAGGACTTCAGCGGCTATGAGGTCGGCACCAAGGTCAAGCTCAAGCAGATTGAATGCACGGAGGACGAGGGCTTCGTCCGGACCGTCAACACCTTTGGCGCGATCGGCGGCGTGAACGCTATGCAGTTCGGCTATACCTCGCTGCGCGGCTATTACTCCGTCCCCGGTGATCAGGGCTTCAAGCTCAACTTCAATAAGCCGAAGCCCCTTGCGGGAATCGACGCTATAATGCTCTATGTGAAAATGCCGCTTTCCCGCGCGGACGACCTCGGCAACAACTGGGGCAAGGACGGCATCGCGCCGATGATGTATCTCGGCAATGAGACGTGGGTACAGATCAAGGGCAACCGGAAGATCAGCTACTTGCCCATCAACGGCAGTAAGTGGAAAACCGTCGATTCCATGGGTCTTTACATCGACCTGCCCTCCGGCTTTGAGGGCTATGTGAAGATCCCCGTCGATTACTACAAGGCCGATAACCTCACCGACGACATCCGCAACCACAGTGTCGAATACATGATCTTCCAGTTCGGCACCATGGGCGGCCAAAGCGGCAGCGCCTACATCAATGCCATCTACGGCGTTACCTCCAATACCGATAGTGTCATGGTTCGCCTGAACGGCGATGCAACGCCGCGGTTCCTGCTCTCGGGCGCAACGCTGGGCGATACCGTGCCGCAGGAAAGACTGCTGGAAAAGGCAATGAAGGCCGAGGTTCTACAGGACTATTCCAGCTATCCCGTGGGCTACAACCTTGCCGCCAACGGCATGGCTACCATCCAGAATAAGCCGGATGCGACCATGACCCTGTCCGATAGCGTTGGCGGCTTCTTCCACACGCCGAGCGTCAAGCTCTCCGCCAAGACCTATGGCGGCTTCCATGATTCCGATCCGTTCTACGACGTTCGCTATCCCGGTCTTTTGGACATCAGCGATATGAAGGCGTTCCTGTTCTATGTCAAGTGCGCAGCGCCACATCCGCAGAAGCCGACCTGTTCCGCCATCCGCTTTAGTTTACACACCAGTAAGGACAATGTGGAAACCTGGACACTTCTGGGCAACAGCTCCATCCTTGCCATGGAAAAGGGAACCGGCGTCTGGAAAAGCTATGCAGCGCATGGTGACGGCAACGGCATCGTTGATCTGCCCGTGAATTTTGAGGGTTACATCCTTGTTGAGATCGGCAAGATGCTTACCAACCCCATCGCAGAGGATATGGAAGGCAGAAGGCTCATTTCCTCGACCTTCCAGTTCCAGGCAGTCGGCGGCGAGTGCGGCGACGGCTACATCGGACCGCTTTACATGATCACTGAGATGGAGGGCAAGAACAATAAGATCGTCACCTTTGACGACTGTGATGTGTTCAGCATTGCGACGGATTCCTACGCGACCGACAACGACCTTCTGAACATCGGCCCGGTCGTTGGACGCACCTATGATGCGTTCCCGCTGAATACGGTCGAAACCTATCCGGAGATTCGCGCAGTCACGAAGGACAGCGCCGTCATCGAATGGCAGCCGACCGAAAAAGCCGCGCAGTACCGCGTGGACGTTTATACCGAGGATACCAGCACGGGCACGTTCGCGTATCTCTGCACCCATTCGCTTCTGAGTAAGGAATGCGCACTCAAGCTGACGGGCCTGACCGAGGGCAAAAACTACTATGTCGTCCTTGTTGCGACCGACGAATCCGGCACAGAGCTTGCCACTTACAACCACCAGACCTTCTCCACACGTGAGGACAGCAGCGAATACCACGACGAGCGTGTGACGCACACCTCTACCGTGCCGGTCGAGCAGCCCGCTGCGGTCAACTGGACGCTGATCATCCTGCTTGCGGCAGGTGCGGCAGTCCTGATTGCGGCTGGAATTGTTCTGATTGTCGTGTCGAAAAAGCGCAAAGTGAGGGTGAAAAAATGAAAAGAATCATTGCTTTCGTGATCGTCCTTGCCTGCGTACTGAGTCTGTGTGCCTGCATGGGAAGCAGCGCAGACAGCAAGGTCGATGAAACAATCGAATTGAAACCTCTGGACGCCTCTCAATCCTTTATGCTAAACTACAACCCTGACCGTGCGTGGCGCGGCGAGGCCTATGTCAATGTCGGCAATTCCATGGATGACGGTCATACGCCGCAGGAGGATCCAACGGTGAACGTCCGCCGCTTTGTCGAGAAGTATTCCGCGTACAGTCCCCAGCTCTGTCAGGTGTATTTCTACCTCTCGGCTTATAAAAACAAAAACGAGATCGACAACTACGGCATGGAGCGGATGCAGCAGGTTTTTGACTGCGCAAAGGAGTTGGGCATTAAGTTCAATGTGCGCTTTGCCTATCAGTGGGGTATGTCCGGCCGCGGTGAGGCCAGCGACGATGTCATGCTCGCGCATATGAAGCAGCTTCGTCCGTTGCTGGAAAAGAACATCGACGTAATCCACGTGGTCGAGGCAGGCTTCCTCGGCGCCTGGGGCGAATGGCATTCCTATAAGGATTTCCACAACGAAACGGCAATTCTGCGCGGTATTCTGGAAATGGTTCCGGAACCCTTGTACGTGCAGGTGCGTAACCCCTCCTATAAGGATCTGATTCTCGATACCGAGCCGGAATATGCCCGCATCGGCTTCCACGACGATGCCTTCTTCGGCTACCGCTACTGCGCCAACGCCGACCTGAACCCCGGCAGCGACGGCTGGAACCAGATTGTGAAGGAAGCTCCCTATGTGCCGGTCGGCGGAGAGACCTTCTGGGGCTACGAGAGCAACGAGAAGGTCAACGGCTTCGAAGCGATCAAGCAGTTCAGCGCCTTCCGCCAGAATTCCTTCAGCATCTTCCATATGTTCATCGAGGATGGTGTTGGCAAGGGCTACGAGATCGAAAAATGGACGACTCTGCCCATCACGAAGGACTGGCTGGACAGCAACGGCCTGCTTTACAGCCCCAACTGGTTCGGCGAGGACGGCCAGAAGGAGAGAACGGTTTTTGACTATGTCAGCGATTATCTCGGCTACCGGATCGAAGGTCAGTCCGCGCACGTCGCGGGCAGCATCGAAGCCGGCGGTAAAGTGAAGGCTGAGTTCAAGCTCATCAACTACGGCTTTTCCGCAGCCTTCAATATGTACAGCGGATTTGCAATTCTGAATAAAAACGGCGAGGTCGTCGCGGACTATCCGGCGGGCGAGCCTGTAACGTGGAACAGCCGCGACCCGGAGAACTATGAGGACGCCGCGCCCATTGAGTACACCATCAGCGCCGACCTCATCCTGCCTGCACAGGCAGGGGAGTACCAGCTTGCCTTCTACCTGAAGAACAGTGCCGGCACCGGCGCACGACTCAACAACGACCTGACCTATAACAACGGTTATTCCGTATTCTACACCTTTACCATCGAGGAAGGAGCAAAATGATGAAAAGACTGTTTTGTCTGCTGCTGTGCCTGGTTCTGACCGCGACGATGTTCGCCTGCAGCAAGACCAACACCGACCCCCAGGGCAGCAGCACCAACGAATCCCAGTCCTCCGGCGCGACCGAGTTTGCCGAGATGGAGCTGGAATGGACGGCGCAGGACGAGATGTTCAAGAGCATCGCCGGCACCACCATCACCAAGATCGGCTCTCCGAACGAGCTGAGCGAGTATGAAAAGCAGATCGTGCAGGAATTCATGGACCGCTATGACGTTAAGATCAACTGGCTGCCCATGACCTACAACGAGTACACCTCCAAGCTGCCGCAGCTTGTCGCCACCGGCAATGCACCCGATACTGCTGTCATGACGGATGCGACCTCGCTCTCCTTTATGTATCAGGGCCTTTGTATGCCCATCGACGAGTATCTGGATCTGGACGACCCGATCTGGGACAAGGATGTTCTGAACGCCTATTCCATGAACGGTCACTATTATGCCGTCAATACCGGAGAAATCGAAACTTTCTTCATCTATTACAATAAGAGCCTCTTTGAAGAACTCGGCTTGGCCGATCCCTACGAGCTGTACCAGAACGGCGAGTGGACGTATGACAAGCTACGTGAGATTGCACAGAAGGCCACCATCTACGAGGACGACAACACCACCGTCAAGACCTACGGCATCGGCACGCACGCGCGTGAGGTTTTCGTCTTGGCCAATGGCGGCAAATTCATCGAATGGGACGATTCGCAGGGCACCTATGTTTCCACGCTAAAGAGTGCGGCCACCATTGCCGGTCTGAACTTCCTGCGCGACATCATTGCCGACGGCTCCATGGATCCAAGCATTCAGGGCTTCACGGAATTCCCGGCCAGAAAGATTGCCATGTTTGTCGAGCGTCCGATGAACGCCATCGGCAACTATGACCTGCTGAACACGATGGACGATGAGATCGGCATCGTACCCTTCCCACAGGGACCCAATGCCGACAAGGTCTATGCCCCCAGCATTTTTGTTACGAATTTTGTTCCCACGAACGCCAAAAATCCGCTCGGCGGCATGGCGTGGAACTATTTCTATGCCCGCCGCATGGCCGAGGGCAAGGCAAGACAGGAAGATGCATGGCTTGCCCGCCAGAGAAGATTTATGACCGAGGAGCAGGAGACCATCATCAACGACTATCTAGACGGTGCAACGAAGCTTTCGTCCAAGATGGACTCTCTGGTCGGCTGGCAGAGCAACTACGCTGAGACCTTCTGGTCTGATCTCGTCTGGAATCAGAAATCTGCGGAAGAGGTTTCCGCGGCCATGGAAAATGTTCTGAACAACGCACTGAAAGATACGGTCGGCTGAGGAAGCTCAGCAATGCTCTGAATCCATTCTCGGCAGCGCGGCGGGACGATTTTACCGTCCGCGCTGCCGGTGGTTCGGCACAAATCGCACTTATTCGGAAAGGAATGGTTCTTTCGTGAAAAAGCACAAGCTCCTGTGGAAAAGAGACAGGATCGGCTTTCTTTTTATCCTGCCGTGGCTGGTAGGCATCGTCCTGTTCTTTGCGCAGACGATCGTAAATTTGCTTCGATATTCCTTCACGGATCTTCAGGTCGTGCAGGGACAGGGCTTTGTGTTCAACGCACTGTCCAATGGAGCGTTTACGCATTATATCAACGCCTTCACGAGAGATGCACAGTTTCCGCAGATTCTCTCCGGCTCGCTTACCGAAATGCTCTACCGCATCCCCATCATTCTGGTGTTCAGCCTGGTGGTTGCGATGATCTTGAATCAGGATTTCAAAGGAAGAAGCGTAATGCGCTCCGTGTTTTTCATCCCGCTACTGATCTCCTCCGGCGTTATCGCCTCAATCATCAAAACCAGTCTGACCTCAACGGTTATGAGTGCGGATGCCTCGGACAATCTCTTTAATGCCGCGCTGCTGACCAATATGCTTTACCGCTTTGGCTTGCCGGACAATCTGGTCAGCACCATAGGAAGCCTTGTTTCCAATGTGACAGATCTCGTCTGGTCAAGCAGTGTGCAGATCATCGTATTTATCATGGGGCTGATGACCATTCCCGTTTCACATTATGAGGTTGCGCGCGTTGAGGGTGCAACGGCATGGGAGACGTTCTGGTACGTAACCTTTCCGTCGGTCTTTCCCTATATTTTTGTCAATCTGGTTTATACGGTGATAGATCATTTTGTCAGCTACGACAATGCCGTCATGAAGTATATCATGAGCACGGCCTACAAGGACTATAAATACTCCTATGCGGCGGCAATGAGCTGGATCTATTTTATCATGATCATTGCTGCACTGGGTGTTATGACCTGGGCAGTGAGCCTCATTTCTCCGATGCGGGAGAAAAAGGTCAAGCGTTGAGGGAGATGCAAATGAATCGAATCAAAAACAAATCAAACGTCAAAGGCATCGCCGTGTCGCCCGCCTATTATCTGGGCAAGGCGGTGTGGAGCATTGTGCGCTTCTTTTTCCTGCTGGGCATGACCTTCATCATTCTTTATCCTATTATGTATATGCTGAGTATGGCTCTACGCGACTCTGTGGATATGTATGATTCCTCTGTCGTCTGGATTCCGCGGCATTTTACACTGGAGAACTTCAAGCTCCTGTTCACCTCACTGGATTTTCTTCCCGCACTGAAAAATTCAGCGATCATCACGATTGTCTGCACCCTTTTGCAGACGCTTGTCTGCGCGATGACCGGCTATGGCTTCGCAATCTACAAATTCAGGGGACACAAGTTTCTGCTTGCCGTGGTGATTTTCACCATTATCGTCCCGCCGCAGATGGTCAACCTTCCGAACTATCTGCTGTTCAGTGACTTCGACATTTTCGGCATCCTTCATGCCGTTACCGGCGCTGAAAAAACGTTCAGTATGCTCGATAAATACTATACGGTCTTTTTGCTCGCCGCCTTGGGACAGGGCATCCGCTCCGGCCTGTTCATCCTGATTTTCTATCAGTATTTCCGCTCAGTGCCCAAGGAGCTTCAAGAGGCGGCAATGCTCGACGGCTGCGGAGAATTCCGCCTTTTCTCCAAGATTATGCTGCGCAATGCCTCCGGCCCAATCATTACCACGACGATTTTCTCGGCGGTCTGGTACTGGAATGATTACTACACAATGACCACGTTCTTCATCAATATCCGCACCGTTTCCACAAAGCTCACAGGGCTGACAAACTCCCTGACCTCCCTCATGGGAAATGATGCCTATAACCCCTATAAGATCATGACCATTCAGCAGGCAGCCTGCTTCACGGTGCTGGTTCCGGCGCTCATTCTGTTCATCGTTTTGCAGCGCAGATTCTCCCGCAGCGTTCTCACTTCGGGTCTGGTTGGCTAGGAGGGAAAAATGCGACATATTTCGTTTAAACGATTCTTTTCAGGCGCACTCGCAGCGGTGCTACTGCTGGGTGCCTGCGGAGCCGGTATTCCGGCACGTGCGGAAGATGCGGCACAGACCGTTTCTCTGACGGACAGCCGCTCCGGTGCAGAAATAACGTTTTCAGAGCGCGACGCCGTCGTCCTTTCCGAGGGGCAGAGCCATACTTTTTCGCTTACTGCGCCCGCGAGAGGTGACTATTGGCTCTCCGTGTGCTATCGTGCAATTCCGGGCAGACAGATTAACCCCGAGGCGGCCTTTACGCTGACAGGCGAAAACATCCAGACACAGCAGTCGATCTACTTTGCCCGCCGCTGGGTGGATATCCATACGGACAAACGCTTCCAAAAGGACTCCAACGGCAACGAGGTGCTGCCCAAGACACAGGAGACGACTGTCTGGCAGCAGGCGGTTTACGGCCTGTCTGCTGATAGCGGAAGCGCGGCGGTGGTACTGGAAAAGGACGAGTACACCTTGACGATCACGTTAGCCAGCGAGGCGGTGGAATTGGGCGATGTGCGGTTAATTTCCGAGCGACCGCAGAGCTATGAACACTATCTTGCAGCGCTCAGAAACGTACAAAGTGCGGAAGGCGCAGAGCCTCTTAGGCTTGAAACCGAGGTGATCTCCGCGAAGTCTGATTCCTCCATCATTGCGACCTACGATCGCTCTTCGCCCACGATCAGCCCGAACTATCCGGATACGATTGCACTGAACATTGTTGGAGGCAGCGCATATTCTGAGCAGGGCCAGTGGATCGAATGGTGTTTTTCCGTCAAAAAAGACGGATTTTACACCATTTCCGCGCGCTATCAGCAGGATGGTCTGCGCGAGCTGGGCGTCGGCCGGAAAATCTATCTCGACGGGGTCATTCCCTTCGCGGAATTTGAAAACTACCTGTTCCCATACTGCACGAATTATTCTACGCTGACACTTGCGGATGATGCAGGCGAGCCTTATGCCGTCTACCTGACGGCGGGAGAGCACGTGCTGCGCATGGAGGTCAGCCAGACGCATCTGGAGCAGGCGATTATTGAGCTGAGAAGCTATATTTCCGAGTGCAATTCCATGTACCGGCGTATCATCAGCATTACGGGCGCAAACCCGGATATCTACCGGGATTATTATCTGGACAAGGAGCTTCCGGAGCTGATGCCCTTCCTGAAGGATTCTGTCGAACGTCTGAATAATCTGGCAGCCTCTATTGAAAGCTGCTCAGAGGACGGAGAGGGAAGCGAGAGCGCCACGCTGCATGATACCGTGCGTACTCTTGAGCGCTTTATCAAAAAGCCGTATAAAATCCCTGCGATGCTCAGCGAATTCAAAAATCGCATTGACTCTATGGCGGATCTCATACAGACCCTTGAAACGCAGTCTTTGACGCTGGATTATATGATTTTCACGCCGAAAAATATCCCTCAGGAGGAGCAGGGCTTCTTCGGAAAGCTATGGTCCGGTGTGACCGGTACATTCCGCTATCTTGGCTTCCGTTTCCGGACATTTCTGGCCTCCTTCTCCGGAGAGGATCGCACGACCTCCGGCACGGCGCCGCGAAAAATCAGGGTCTGGATCAACATGAGTGATATTCTTGTCAGCGGAGCGGCCTCCGGACGTGATCAGATGCAGATCCTTCGTCAGCTTTCGGATGACAGCTTTACGACGAAGCAGAACATTTCCGTGGAGTTTTCTCTTGTAAGCGCGGGTGATACCCTCTCACAGGCAATTCTGGCAGGGAAGGGACCGGATGTCGCTCTGTTTGTAGGTGAGCAGACGGTCGTGAACCTCGGCATCCGCGGCGTTCTGGCCGACATGACCGAAATGCCGGAGTATGATGCGCTGGCGGCGCAGGTGTACGATTCTGCGCTTGTACCTTTTACCTTTAACGGCGGCGTCTACGCCATGCCGGAAACGCAGAACTTCAATATGATGTTCGTCCGCGACGACATCTTTGCCGAGCTGGGGCTGAAAGTGCCGGATACCTGGGATGAATTCTATGCCGTGCAGAAAAAGCTGGCTGAAAAGAAGCTGGAGATTGGAATCCCGGAGAGTCAGGACATCTTTGAAATGCTCCTGATGCAGCACGGCGGCTCAATCTATAATCCAGAATGTACCGCCAGCGCACTCAAGACGCAGGAATCGGTTGATGCCTTTACACAGTGGACGGATCTGTATACAAAGTATACGCTGCCTCTGTCGTTCAGCTTTGTCAACCGCTTCCGCACGGGAGAAATGCCCATCGGCATCATGAGCTACACCATGTATAACCAACTCTGTGTTGCGGCGCCGGAGATCAAGGATCAGTGGTCGATGTATCCGGTTCCTGCAACCGCTTGTGCCGACGGCGCACTTGACCGCAGCCAGGGCAGCGTCAATACCGGATGTGTCGCCATTAGGGATTCTGCTGATCTGGATGCGGCTTACGAATTCATCCGTTGGTGGATCGACAGCGAAACCCAGACCGAGTTCGGCCGCCAGGTCGAGTCCGTTTTGGGCAAGTCCGCCCGGTACAATACCGCAAATTCCGTCACCTTTGAGCAGCTCAACTGGACGAACCGCGAGCTGGAGGTGCTGCGTGAAGCACGCCGCGATGTCACCGATACGCCCCAGACCATGGTCACTTACTATGTTTCCCGCTGCATTTCCAATGCCTTCCGCCGTGTGGTTTACAGCTACGAAAAGCCGCGTGACGTAATTTATCGCTACAGTGACGATCTTGATTTGGAATTTGAGCGCAAGAAGGAAGTCATGCAGGAGGTGGGAGAATGAAAAATCCAATTGCAAAGAGGCGAAAGCCGGGCTTTTTCTCGAAGTACGGCGCGACCTGCTGCTTTCTTCTGCCGTGGCTGACGCTGTTTTTGTTCTTTGTTGTCATTCCCATTCTCTGCGCCATTGTGCTGAGCTTCACGGATTTCGACATGGTGCGCACGCCGCATTTTGTCGGCTTCCGCAACTATCTTTCGCTGCTGCTGGACGACGAAACCTCTACCAAATCCCTGAGCAATACGCTCTTTTACGCCGTTGTCACCGGCCCGGCGGGCTATCTGATCAGCTTCCTTGTTGCGTGGCTGATCAACGAGGTGCCGACGAAATTCTGGCGTTCGCTGCTGACCTTTGTGTTTTATTCTCCGGCACTGGCTGGAAGCGCGTATATGCTGTGGAACTTCATCTTTAACGGCGACTCCTATGGCCTGCTGAACAGTCTGCTTATGAATGTGGGTATTTTGTCCAAGCCGGTGCAGTGGCTCACAGATCCGCAGTATAACTCTGTCGTTGTCGTTGTTGTCACACTCTGGATGAGCATGGGCGTTGGCTTTCTGTCCTTTGTCGCGGGCTTCAAGCAGCTTAACTACGAGCTTTTTGAAGCCGGGGCGATCGACGGCGTGACCAACCGCTGGCAAGAGCTCTGGTACATCACGCTGCCGCAGATGGTGCCGCAGCTCAAGATCGGCGCGGTGCTTGCCATCTCCGGTGCCTTCGCCGTCGGCGGTGTGAACGCCGCGCTGACCGGCAATCCCAGTACCGACTATTCCACGCACACCATTCTGCTGCATCTGCTCGACTACGGCTATGGTAAATACGAAATGGGCTATGCGTCCGCCATCGCCGTGATCCTGTTTGTGATGATGGTCGGTTCGTGGCTGGTGATTCATGCAGTGCTCAACCGTTTTTCCTCAGACTAAGGAGGACCCAAAATGAGAAGACCTACCAGGCGCGTTTCCCGCTCGGCGGCCGGAAATGCGACCGTGATCATTTTCCTGCTGATTTTCGGTATGTTCATGATCCTGCCGCTTTACTACATGGTCGTCAGCGCATTGAAGCCGACGAGCGAGCTGTTCTATTTCCCGCCGAAGTTCTATGTCATCAAGCCGACGCTGCGCAATTTCCTGAGTCTCATCAAATTACAGGCGCAGTCGGATGTGCCCTTTGAGCGCTATCTGTTCAACAGCGTGTTCGTCACGGTGATATCCACGGTGGGCTATGTCCTGCTTGCCTCCATGGCGGCCTACGCTCTGTCGAAGCACAAATTCCCGCTGAAAAATACCATTACCAAAAGCGTCGTCTTTGCCATTCTGTTCCGGCCGGAGGTCACGTCGGTGCCGCTGTATATCCTGATGGTCAAGGCGCATATCATCGACAACTATTGGGCGCTGATCCTTCCGGCCATGTCCGGCTCCTTTGGTGTGTTCCTTCTGCAGCAGTTCCTGGACAATGTGCCAAACGAGATGATCGAGGCGGCGCGTATTGACGGAGCAAGCGAGTTCGTGATTTACAGAAAACTCATCATGCCCATGCTCAAGCCTGCATGGATGACCGTCGTGATCTTCACGTTTATCTCCATCTGGAATACCACAGCCGCACAGTTTATCTACAGTGAGGACATGAAAAT
>ENA-UOJL01001771-UOJL01001771.1-human-gut-metagenome-genome-assembly--contig:-P47-NODE-1771-length-20676-cov-6.125018_pt1 | contig 20676 bp, 24 predicted proteins | sample MGYA00242347_ERZ723894 | MGnify/ENA metagenome assembly ERZ723894
GGACCGGCGTCTTCTTCCTTGGCGTTGAGGCGCTCTGCCCAGGCATCTACAGCGTCTATAACTGCGTGATAGACCTCATCGAGGAGCATGTCGACGGCGGGAACGTTCTTGTTGAGGTCTGACAGGCCGATTGCCGGCAGGCCGCCATCGGGAACCTCCGCGGGCACATAGTTCACGTTAACGCCGATGCCACAGACCGCAAAGGGGTTGCCTTCGTTATCGCGTGCGGCCTCGACCAGAATGCCGCCGAGCTTGCGTCCTCGCGCGACCAGATCGTTGGGCCATTTAAGGCGAATCTCGTTTGCAAGACCTTGCTTTTCGAGCGCCTCGAGCACCGCTAGGCCGCTGACGGCGGCAAGACCAGAGTACTTGGCGGGATCAACACGTGGGCGCAGGACAATCGAAAGCAATAGGTTGCCGGCGGTTGAATCCCACTTGTGGCCGCGTCGGCCGCGTCCTGCTGTCTGAGCCCGGGCGGCAAGTCCCGTGCCGTGCGTCGCTCCCTGTTTTCCTGCTTCGAGCAGGTCATCGTTGGTCGATCCGGTTACGTCGACTATCGTCAATTTGGCATCCATAACGGCTGCTACCTCCTTAATGAATAAGTGAATAACGCAATAGTGTCGAGAGATAAACACAATGTGAAGCCTTTGTCGCATTTGGACAATTTAATGTTACCACGTCAACAACGACTAAAATGCGCTATCCTCTCTTGGTCGATGTAAACACGTCAACAACTCAAAGGAGGCTAGTGATGGGTTTCACGATTCTTGGAACAGGCTCGGCGCTTCCTGAGCGTAGCGTTTCCAATGACGAGCTGTCTGAGTTCCTCGATACCTCGGATGAGTGGATTTTTACCCGCACCGGTATCAAGAGCCGCCACGTCTGCACCACCGAGTCACTTGACGCCCTTGCCATAGCGGCGAGCGAGCGGGCACTCCAGGTGTCCGGAATCGACGCGAGCCAGCTGGATCTGATCGTCTGCTCGACGACGACGGGTGACCACCTTGTTCCCGCTGAGGCGTGTGCCGTTGCTGAGCGACTAGGCGCGACGTGCCCTGCCTTCGATGTCTCGGCGGCTTGTGCCGGCTTCGTGTTTGCGCTCGATGTCGCCGAGGGCTATATCGCTCGCGGTCGCGCCAGGCACGTGCTGGTCGTTGCGGCCGAGCAGATGACGCGCGCACTCGATTGGACCGACCGTGCCACGTGCGTGCTCTTTGGCGATGGCGCGGGCGCTGCAGTCATGGAGGCCGGGGGAGAGAATCCCCTTGCCGTTGAGCTTTCGACCGCACCCGATGTCGAGACGTTGCGCGTTCCCGGGCTGGATGGCACCTCGCCATTCAAGGTTCCCTCGGACTGCCAGAGTGTGCTTTCCATGAACGGCCGTCGCGTGTTCAAGTTTGGTGTCAATGCCATCTGCGACACGGTCAACAAGCTCGCCTGCGACGCGAGTATCGCGGTCGAGGACATCGATCATTTTGTATTCCATCAGGCTAACGAACGAATCCTGAGTCAGGCGGTCAAGCGCCTCGGCGTGCCAGACGAGCGCGTGGTTCGAACGCTGCGCGAGACCGGCAACATTTCGAGCGCCTGCATTCCCTTTGCGCTTGACCGGCTGGCACGTACCGACGCACTGAATGCGGGCGACACCATCGCCCTCGTTGGATTTGGCGCCGGTCTGGATATAGGTGGCTATCTGCTTCGTTGGAAGTAGTCGCACATAGGAAATAAAAACGCCCCTAGGGCACAAACAAAGGAGAACTACCATGGCAGATCAGAAGACCTTCGAGCGCGTTTGCGACGTTATCCGCGAGACCGCCGGCCTTGACGACGTCGAGATGAAGCCCGAGTCCACGCTCGAGGAGATTGGCCTCGACAGCCTGGGCACCGTCGAGATTCTCGTCGCCGTCGAGGACGAGTTTGGCATCCAGCTCGATACCGAGGAGAACCCCAAGACGGTCGGCGAGTTCGCCGATACGGTCGAGGCGGCATTGGAGAAGTAGAGATGCTCAAGACTCCTCTCTGCGATCTGCTCGGCATCGAAAAACCCGTGTTCCAGGGCGGCATGGCCTGGATTGCCGATGCCTCGCTGGCATCGGCCGTGTCCGAGGCAGGCGGGTTGGGAATCATCGCGGCCATGAATGCCGACGCCAACTGGCTGCGCGATCAGATTCACGAGCTGCGCACCAAGACGGACAAGCCCTTTGGCGTGAACGTCATGCTTATGAGCCCGTTTGCCGACGAGGTCGCACAGGTTGTGATCGACGAGCGGGTGCCGGTCGTCGTGACGGGTGCCGGCAATCCCACCAAGTACATGAAGGCTTGGAACGATGCCGGCATCAAGGTTATTCCGGTCGTTGCCTCGGTGGCGCTGGCGCGTCTCGTGGCGCGTCGCGGGGCCACCGCCGTGGTTGCCGAAGGCACCGAATCGGGTGGACATATTGGCGAGACGTCGACGATGGCGCTCGTTCCGCAGGTTGTCGACGCGGTCGATATCCCCGTTGTGGCAGCCGGCGGTATCGCGGATGGCCGCGGGGTGGCGGCCGCCTTTATGCTTGGCGCCGCTGGCGTCCAAGTGGGCACGCGTTTTCTCGTTGCCGATGAGTGTACCGTCTCCGAGCAATACAAAGAGCTGGTGCTCAAGGCGGGAGACACCTCGACGCGCGCGACTGGCCGTTCGACGGGACATCCGGTGCGTGCGCTCAAGAGCCCCTTCACCAATGCCTACGCCAAAAGTGAGGCGGCGGGCGCAAGTGCCGAGGAGCTTGGGGCCATGGGCACAGGTGCGCTTCGCAAGGCCGCCAAGGACGGTAATTACGAAGAGGGTTCGTATTTGTGCGGACAGATTGCTGGCATGGTCAACGAACGCCAGAGCGCACGCGAAATCGTCGACGATCTGGTCGAGGGTGCCGAGCGCGTCCTGAAGGGTGCGTGCGCATGGGTAGCGTAGCGTTTTTGTTTGCCGGCCAGGGCGCCCAGTACCCCGCGATGGGCGTCGATCTCATCGAGGCATCACCGGCGGCCGCCGAGGTGTTCGCCATTGCCGATGAGGTACGCCCGGGGACCAGCGAGCAGTGCCGGAGCGCCTCCAAGGAGGAGCTCTCGCAGACCGAGAACACGCAGCCGTGCGTGTTCGTTCACGACCTGGCAGCGGCTACCGCCCTGCGCGAGCGCGGCGTGGTGCCTGCCGCCTGTGCGGGATTCTCGCTGGGCGAGGTCGCCGCGCTCACCTTTGCGGGGGCATTCGATACGCGAGCGGGCTTTGAGCTCGTGTGCGAGCGCGCGGCGCTGATGGCCACGGCTGCCGAGCGCCATCCGGGCGGCATGCGTGCCATCATCAAGCTCGATGCGGCGCAAGTTGAGGGCCTGGCAAAACAGGCAGGCGAGGACTGCTGGCCGGTCAACTACAACAGCCCCCAGCAGACGGTTGTGGCCGGAGCGCCCGATGCGTTACAGACCCTCGACGTCCTGGTAAAAGAGGCTGGTGGCCGGGCCATGAAGGTCGCGGTGTCGGGTGCATTCCATAGCCCCTATATGGCCGAGGCGACCTGTGGCCTTGCTGCATATATCGATGCCGGTCACGCGCCGTCCCCGTTGCTCATTCCTGTTATGGCAAATATGACGGCGGCTCCCTATCCGGCCGACCCGCAGGCGGCATCGGAGGTGCTGACCAACCAGGTGAGTCATGCCGTGCGCTGGGTCGACACGCTGCATGCTCTGCAGGATCAAGGCATCGACACGTTTATTGAGGTCGGCCCCGGCAAAACGCTGTCGGGCCTGGTCAAGCGTACGCTGAGCGACGTTCGCGTGTATTCGTGCGAAACGGCCGAGCAGGTCGCAGCTATTGCCGACGAGCTCGCATAGTCCACAGGGCTGTAACCCGAAAGGAATGACATGGGCAACTTGAACAACGGCGCGCTCGAGCGCAACGACTCACGTCGCGCGGCGCTTGTCACGGGCGGCTCGCGCGGCATCGGTCGCGCTTGTGCCGTGGGCCTGGCGGAGGACGGCTTTGATATCGCCGTCGTCTATGCCGGTAGCGCAGATGCGGCGCGCGAGACGTGCGAAGCCTGTGAGGCGGCTGGCGCCACGGCGCGCGCATATCAATGTGACGTGGCCGACCCCGCTGCCGTCAACGCGTGCGTGGAAGCGGCCCTCAACGACTTTGGCTCCATTTGGGCGCTCGTCAACAACGCTGGCATCACCCGCGATGGCCTGCTCATGCGCATGGGCGATGACGCCTTCGATCGCGTGCTCGATGTCAATCTTAAAGGAACGTTTAACACGACGCGCGCGCTCACCAAGACCTTTATGCGCCAGCGCGGCGGTTGCGTCATCAACATGAGCTCGGTTGTGGGCCTGATGGGCAATGCCGGGCAGGCCAACTACGCCGCCTCCAAGGCGGGCGTGATAGGGCTTACCAAGGCGGCGGCGCGCGAGCTTGCGCCACGCGGCGTACGAGTGAACGCGGTTGCCCCCGGGTTTGTCGAGACCGATATGACGGCAAAGCTATCGGATAAGGTGCGCGCGGCGTGCGAGGAGCAGATTCCCCTGAGGCGCATGGCGCGCCCCGAGGAAGTGGCCGGCGTGGTGCGCTTTTTGGCGAGTGATGCCGCCGCTTACATTACGGGCGAAGTCATACGCGTCGACGGCGGAATGGCGATGTAGAAACCAGGGCCGAACAACGGCTTGAATGAGGAGACCATGATGGAACAGAGAGTTGCAATCACCGGTATCGGTGCCGTATCGCCGCTCGGTAACACGGCGCTTGCTACCTGGGCGGCCATGTGCGCCGGCACGTGCGGCATCGGCCCGATCACGCACTTCGATACCGATGCGTTTGCCGTTAAGGTGGCGGCCGAGGTCAAGGGTTTTGACGGCAACGAGTACTTTGGCAAGCGTGACGCCAAGCACCTGGACCCCTGCGTTCAGTTTGCCCTGGCAGCGTCGGACGAGGCCATGCACGATGCGGGCTTTGATGTCGAGGGCGCCATCGATCGCGAGCGCCTGGGCGTCTACGTGGGTTCGGGCGTGGGCGGCATGCAGACACTCGTCGACAACGTCCACACGATTGCCGATCGAGGGCCTCGCCGTGCATCGCCCTATATGATTGCGATGATGATTCCCAACATGGCCTCGGGCAATATCGCGATCCGCCACAAGGCAAAGGGCCCGACCCTGCCCGTGGTGACAGCCTGCGCGACTTCTGCCCATGCGGTGGGTGAGGCGTTCCGCGCCATCAAGCACGGCTATGCCGATGCGATTCTCGCCGGCGGTGCCGAGGCCGCAATTATCCCCGATGCCGTTGCGGGCTTTACGTCCTGCCGTGCGCTCACCACTAATCCTGACCCGTCGACGGCATGCCGTCCGTTCGATGCAGACCGCGATGGCTTTGTGATGGGCGAAGGCGCCTGCGTGCTCGTGCTCGAGGGTATGGAGCACGCACAGGCCCGCGGTGCGCACATTTACGCCGAGGTCGTGGGCTACGGCAACACCGATGATGCCTATCACATTACGAGCCCCGATCCCGAGGCTGCCGGCATTGCCCGCGCGATATCGCTGGCGGTGGCCGAGGGCGACGTTAAGCCTTCCGAGGGCCTCTACATCAACGCTCACGGCACCTCGACCAAGCTCAACGATTCGTCCGAGACGGCGGGCATCAAGCGAGCGCTCGGCGAGGATGCGGCGCGCGCCGCGCACGTCTCGTCGACCAAGTCGATGACCGGCCACATGATCGGTGCTACGGGCGCCATCGAGGTCATGGCCTGCGCCATGGCGCTCGAGCAGGGCGTGGTGCCGCCGACCATTAACTACCGCACGCCCGATCCCGCCTGCGATCTTGACTACACGCCCAATCGCGCGGTTCGCGCCGACCTTACCTGGGCGCTTTCGACCAACCTAGGCTTTGGCGGGCACAACGCCGCCATCGCGCTGCGTAGATATACGAGGAGCTAGAGCATGGATTCCAAAAGACTTGCCGAGATAGCCGATGTGATGGAGGACCGCGGCCTCACGCGCGTACGCGTTGAGGAGCCCGATGGCACCGCGGTCGAACTCGAGCGCGCGAGCGCCGCACAGCCGGTTGCCGTGCCCATGCCCATGCCGAGCGCTATGGCCGCTCCAGTTGCAGCTCCCACAGTCGCGCCTGCCGCACCGGAGCCCGCCGCGCAGACACCTGCCGCCGCACCGGAGCCCAAGGGCACCGAGGTGACCGCTCCCATGGTCGGCGTTTTCTATGCTGCCCCGGCGCCGGGCGACGAACCGTTTGTGCACGTGGGCTCCAAGGTCAAGGCTGGCGAGACCCTTTGCATCATCGAGGCCATGAAGGTTCTCAACGAGGTGACGGCAGAGGCGGATGGCGAGGTGCTCGAGATCTGCGTGGCCGACGGCGACCTCGTGGAGTTCGGCAGCTGCCTCATGAGGATCGGATAGGTGATATCCATGAACAAAGAAGAGCTCAAGAAGCTGCTACCGCATCGCGAGCCGATGCTTTTGCTCGACGAAGCCGAGCTGGTGGGCGACGAGGCCCACGGCAAGATCACGATTACGGGCGACGAATACTTTTTGCAGGGGCATTTTCCGGGAAACCCGGTGGTCCCCGGCGTGATCCAGTGCGAGATGCTCGCCCAAAACTGCTGCGTGCTGCTGATGGGCGATGAGGAGGCGCGCGGCGCGACGCCGTTCTACACGAGTCTGGACAAGGTGCGTTTTAAGCGTCCGGTGCGCCCGGGCGACACGGTGGATCTGGTGTGCACCATCACGCGTGCGCGCGGGCCGTTCCGCTTTGCGACGGGTACTGCGAGCGTCAACGGTGAGGTTTGCTGCCGCGCCGATATGTCTTTTGCACTCATGCACGAAAGTTAAGGAAGGCTTCATGTTCGACAAAGTGCTCATCGCCAACCGCGGCGAAGTCGCGGTCCGTGTTATTCGCGCGTGCCGCGATATGGGCATCAAAACCGTCGCCGTCTATTCCACGGCCGATGCGGACGCGCTGCACGTGCAACTTGCCGACGAGGCGTATTGCATCGGCGGCCCGCGTCTTGCCGAGAGCTACCTCAACGACGATGCCGTGCTCACCTGTGCCGTAAAGTCGGGCGCAAAGGCGATCCATCCTGGGTACGGCTTCTTTTCCGAGAAGGCGAGCTTTGTACGCGACTGCGACAAGTATGGCCTGGCTTTTGTCGGTCCTTCGGCCGAGGTGATCGACAGCATGGGCGACAAGGACGCCGCACGTCGAACGGCTGCCGCGGCGGGCGTGCCCATCGTGCCGGGCTGCGATTTGCTCAAAAGTCCCGAGGAGGCAACGGCCGAGGCTGAGCGCATTGGCTGCCCCGTGCTTATTAAGGCGCGTGCGGGCGGCGGCGGTCGCGGTATTCGTAAGGTCGAGCGCGTGGAAGATGCGGCAAAGGCCTTTATTGAAGCACGCGCCGAGGGCGAGGCCGTTTTTGGCGACGGCGAGTGCTACATGGAGAAGTTCGTCGCGCCGGCGCATCACGTTGAGGTGCAGATTATGGCCGATAAGCAGGGCCATGTATTTTCGCTCGGCGAGCGCGAGTGCTCGGTGCAGCGTCGCAACCAAAAGCTGATCGAAGAGAGTCCCGCACCGTGCCTCGACGGACACAACGACATTCGTGCTCGCATGCACAAGGCAGCGCGTGACCTGGCTCGTGCCGTCGGCTACGAAGGAGCCGGTACCATCGAGTTTCTGTATTCGGACGACGGCAATTTCTATTTTATGGAAATGAACACGCGCTTGCAGGTGGAGCATCCGGTTACAGAGTTTGTGACCGATACCGACTTGGTCAAGTGGCAGCTGCGCGTGGCAGCCGGCCAGCCTCTGCCCTTTGAGCAGGAGGACATGCCGGTCCGCAACCACGCCATGGAGTGCCGCATCAATGCCGAAACGCCGGACTTTCTGCCGTCCTGCGGAACGGTCACCGCGTTGCGTGTGCCGGGCGGTCCGCGCGTACGCTGGGATTCCGCCATGTTTACCGGTGCGAAAGTTCCGCCGTACTACGACTCTATGCTCGGCAAGCTCATCGTGTGTGCGCCCACGCGTGACGGCGCTATTCGTAAGATGCGCTCGGCCCTGGGCGAGCTCGTGATTGAGGGCGTGAGCGAAAACAGCGAGCTTCAGCTCGACGTGCTGGCAAACGACGAGTTCTTGTCGGGCATGTACCACACCGATCTGATGGGGCATCTCTATGCTGATGAATAGAAAAGCGAAGACGGTCAATGTCCTTGAGGGGCCGATAACCGAGTCGTGCGCCGAGTTTCCCGCACGCCACGTGTTTATCAAGTGCCCGGAGTGCCGCCGTGTGATCGATGAGGCACGCCTGCACGACAACCTCGAGGTCTGTCCTCGTTGCGGCAAACACTTTCGCGTGAGCGGTCGCGCGCGCATGCGCATGACGGTCGACGAGGGCACGTTTGAGGAATGGGATGCCAATCTGGCGTCGGAGGACTTCCTCTCGTTTCCCGGCTATGCCGACAAGCTCAAGAGCGTGTGCGAGCGTTCGGGCGAGCGCGACGCCGTTGTGTGCGGCAGGGGCAAAATCTGCGGTTGCGATGCCGCGCTCTTCTTTATGGACGCCAACTTTATGATGGGCTCGATGGGTTCCGTGGTGGGCGAGAAGATCTGTCGCACATTTGAGCGAGCGACCGAGCTTGGATTGCCAGTTGTCGGCTTTACCGTTTCGGGCGGTGCGCGCATGCAAGAGGGCGTGACATCGCTTATGCAGATGGCCAAGATTTCTGCGGCGGTTAGGCGCCATAGCGAGGCGGGCGGCCTGTATATCACGGTGCTCACCGATCCCACGACCGGAGGCGTAACCGCGAGCTTTGCCATGGAGGGCGATATTATCCTGGCCGAGCCCGATGCCCTGACGGCATTTGCCGGCCCGCGCGTGATCGAGCAGAACATGCACAAGCGCCTGCCCAAGGGATTCCAGCGCTCCGAGTTTTTGCTGGAGCACGGCTTTTGCGATGCCGTTGTTCCGCGTGGCGAGATTGCGCTCACGGTAGGCGAGCTGCTGGCACTGCACGAAGGGCACGCGCCCGGCCTGGGGGCACCGCATGAGATCGTGCATACGGGTCGTCGCGGCAAAAAGCTGGGACACTTGTTCAAGCGCTCGACCGCACCAAAAACCGCGCTCGAGATTGTCAAGCAGACCCGCTCGGCAGATCGCGCCACGGCGGGCGAGATGATCTCGCTGGGCCTGGATGGATTTGTGGAGCTGCATGGCGACCGTTACTTTGGCGACGACGCCGCCGTGGTGGCTGGCATTGGCTGGAAAGACGGGCGACCCGTGACGGTTATCGCCGTCGAGCGCGGTACCACGACCAAAGAGCGCATGCGTCGCAACTTTGGTATGGCACATCCCGAGGGCTACCGCAAAGCGCGTCGCCTTATGCGCCAGGCCGAAAAGTTTGGTCGACCGGTTCTGTGTCTGGTCGATACTTCGGGCGCGTTTTGCGGCATCGGTGCCGAGGAGCGCGGCCAGGGCGAGGCGATTGCCCAGAATCTCATGGAGATGAGCGGCCTCAAGACGCCGATTGTCTCGGTGGTGACAGGCGAGGGCGGCTCTGGTGGCGCGCTGGCGCTGTCCGTGGCCGACCGCATCCTGATGCTCTCGAGCTCGGCCTATTCGGTCGTGAGCCCCGAGGCCTGTGCGTCGATCCTGTGGAAGGATACCGAGCGCGCGAATGAGGCCGCCGAGGCGCTTAAGCTCACGGCTCCCGATCTGTTGGCGCTCGGTATCATCGACGGCATTGTTGACGATAGGGGTCTGTCGCATGAGGAGATCGCCGGCGCCGTCATGTCCTCGGCATTTGATGCCTTCGATACGCTTGGGCGGCTCGACGACGCGACCCTCACAAACCTCCGCTACGAAAAGTACCGCGCAATCGGTCAGTATCGCACGATGTGACAAAGGGACAGTCCGCATGTCACATTGGGAAAGGGTTCCTGTGTCACAAGTTTCTAACACCTCGTTTACAACGATGGTCTCATCAAACGCCATGGCCGTGGTGGACTATCTGTCCAAAAGCATGATGTCGGCGCTGCCGTTTATTGTCTGCGCGGCGTTGTTCCGCACCGTCGCCGTCATTATGGGCGAAGGCATGCTGGGCCTGTGGTCTGCCGATTCCGAAATCTATCGCCTGTTCTATAGTTGGCTCTATAACGCCGGCTACTACTTTTTGCCCGTTTATCTTGGTTGGGCGGCCGCCCGCCAGCTCGGTTGCTCGGAGCAGCTGGGCATGATGCTGGGCGGCGTATTGATTGCGCCCGATCTGCTTAAGCTCGTCGATGCCGCATCGACGACGGGGGCATCGATGACTTCCGTGTATGGCCTGCTTCCCGCGCCGGTCAACGATTACACGACGACTGTTATTCCGGTTCTCATTTCGGTGCCCGTGCTATGGCGAGTGGAGTGTTTCTTTCAGCGCGTTATCCCTAAGGCCGTGGCGTTTTCGTTTGTTCCGTTTGCGACCATGCTTGTCATGGTTCCGGTTTCGCTGTGTATCACGGCGCCGGCGGGCAGCTATCTGGGCATGCTGTTGGGCCAGCTTATGTTTATGCTTGGCAATTCCGGTGGCATCGTGTCGCTGCTCACGCTCATGGGGCTTGCCGCGGGCTGGGAGTTCCTAAAGATCGCCGGCGTCAGCAATGTTGTCCTATCGCTCGCCTATGCGCAGTTTATGAGTGTGGGGACGGATTCGTGCATTCTGATCGCTGCGACGATGGCAACGTTCGCCGTTTGGGGCATGCCCTTTGGCGCGTCGCTCCGCGTTGCGGATAAGGACGAGAAGGCGCTCATGCTGGGTTATTCGATCTCGGGTGTTCTTGGCGGCGTAAGCGAGCCGGCGCTGTACGGTTGCGGCTTTAAATATGGCAGGTGCCTGACGTGCATGGCCATTGGCGGCGCCGTCGGAGGCCTTGTTGCGGCCGTGGGCCACGTTACGGCCTATACCATCGGCATGACGAATGTCCTCATGGTCATTGGCTTTGCCACGGGCGGCATCTCGAACCTGCTGTGGTGCTGCGCTGCCGGCGGTGTGGCATTTGCGGTGTCTGCGGCGCTGAGCTACTGCTTTGGCGTGGTGCCGGCGAAGGGACAGACGACGGGGGACGGAGCCGATTCACCCGAAACCTCGAAGAGCGTGGCCGAAGCAAGCGCGTAAACCTGTGCGACACAAGGACGATTCCTTTGCCATATTCCAAGGCCGCGGCTCGTGTGGGTCGCGGCCTTTTTGTATCTGGAGGACAAAGTGGCTACACTACAATCCGTTTGAGCAATAGATATATAAGTAGAACCGTGGGGGCGGATGTAGATGGTCGAGTGGATTGTTAAACGTGCGCAGGGCGACCGTGCGCGCGTGGGCACGTTGACGGGCGTGGTGTGTATTCTCGCCAATGTTGCGCTTTGTGCTGCGAAGGGCGCAATTGGTGTGGTTTCGGGATCGGTTTCGATTGTGGCGGATGCCATGAACAACCTGTCCGATGCCAGCTCGAATATCGTGAGCGTGCTGGGCTTTAAGCTGGCGAGCAAGCCCGCCGACCCCGAGCATCCATACGGCCATGGTCGCTACGAGTACCTCTCGGGTCTTGTCGTGGCGGCGCTCGTGCTTCTCATTGGCCTTGAACTGGTGAAGTCCTCGTTTGAGCGCATCATCCACCCCGAACCTGTCGAGTTCTCGCTTGCCCTGGTGGCAGTCCTGGCGCTTTCGATGGTTGTTAAGCTGTGGATGGCGGCGCTCAACCAAAAGCTCGGCGACCGCATTGAGTCCGAGACGCTGCATGCGACCGCGCAGGATTCCAAGAACGATGTCCTTGCCACAGGCGCCGTGCTGGCATGTGCGATTGTTTCGCAGGTGACGCACATCAATCTTGACGCATGGGTTGGCCTTGCCGTTGGCGCCTATATTGGCTGGAGCGGCTTTGAACTTATTCAAGATACGGTGAGCCCGCTTTTGGGTCAGTCGCCCGATCCTAAGCTGGTCAAGCACATTCGAGACAAAATCATGAGCTATCCCGGCGTTTTGGGCGTTCACGATTTGATGGTTCACGACTACGGCCCGGGCAGGAAGTTCGCAAGCGCTCACGCCGAGATGGCAGCCGAGGCCAGCCCGCTGGAAAGTCACGACACGCTCGATAACATCGAGCAGTCGTTTAGGAACGAAGACGGCATGATTGTCACACTTCACTACGACCCCATCGTGACCGACGATCCAAAGGTGGCGAGCATGCGCTTGCGCATCAACGCTATGGCTCAAGAGATCGATAGCCGCCTTTCGATTCATGATTTGCGCTGTGTGCCGGGCCCCACGCACACCAACGTGATCTTTGACTGCGTGCGTCCCTCGGATCTGCAGATGAGTGCCGAAGACTTAAAGCACGCGCTGGCACAACGGGTCGAATCGGAATATCCCAAGTCGATTGCCAAGATTACGATCGACGAAGACTACGTAGGGCATACCCACGAGTAAGGCTGTGCCGGCAAAGCAAGTTATACAGAAGGGGAGAGCATGAAGCGACTATACCTACTCCGCCACGGTCAGACGGAATTCAACGTCAAAAAGCTCGTCCAGGGTCGCTGTGATTCACCGCTCACCGATCTGGGCCGTCAGCAGGCACGGGCAGCGGCCGCATGGCTCAAAGCCCACAGCGTCGTCCCCGACAAAGTGGTCTCATCACCCTTAGGCCGAGCCATGGACACGGCAAGTCTTGTCGCATGCGAACTCCTCGGTCCGGACGCCGCAGTCGAGCCCTGTGAAGGCATTATCGAGCGCAGCTACGGCACCTTCGAAGAAGGCCCCCACGACGCCCTGCCCACCGACGTTTGGGATCCGGGCGAGGACCTGGTCCCCTTCGGAGGAGAAGGAAGCCGCGCACTGCAAGAACGCATGGTAGGCGCCCTCACCAATCTCATGGGCTCCGAGGGCATCGAAACCCTCCTAGCAGTAAGCCACGGCAGCGCCAGCCGCCAATTTATCAAGGCCGCAGCCCCAGAGGGCTTCGAGCTCCCAACAAAACTCCCCAACTGCGCTATCATGATCTTCGATTTCGATGAGGAGAAGTCGGGAGAAGAAGGCGCCGTGCCCTAATCTAAGTTCATCTTGCAGCAAATCATCGATCCTCAACAAAGTAATTAGCTGAGCGAGCAGAGTTAAGCAGACATCAACGTGTCGTCTCCCGAGCACGGCGGAGGGCCGGAGAAATATATTAAGGTCATCGCGAGTTCCGCACGCAAAGGAGAGCACTTAATGTGCTCTCCGTCTTGCGCAGGACTGTAGAGCAGGGACCTTAATATATTTCTCCGGCCCTCCGCCGTGCTCGGGAGCCATCCACGCACTTTACCTGCGTAAACAATGTGAGTGAAATATGAATCTCGATGGATACGCCCGCAGCCGTGTATACTAAACAGCTGTGTGTAACCAGGGGAGTATTCTGGCTGGACAAAATGCCTGCTTAATAGGGTTGTCAGGTAGTCCGGGCGAAATACAAGGCTGGGGAGCACGTCGTGTAAGTAGTGGTCCTCTAGGGGCGTACGCTCGGTGGTGTACGCATTGTCCCAAGACCACGCGAGAGTTGGGATCATATCTTGATCAGCATGATTCTCGGCCGCAAGATTGGCATGACCCAGGTTTGGGACGAGGACGACAACGTCGTTCCCGTCACGGTCATCCAGGCTGGCCCCTGCGCTGTCTCGCAGGTTAAAACTCAGGCAACCGACGGCTATGACGCCGTCCAGATCGGTTTCGGCGACATCAAGGCCAAGAACGTGAACAAGCCCATGGCTGGTCACTTCGCCAAGGCTGGCGTCGAGCCTGTTCGCTTCCTTCGTGAGGTCCGCGTCGAGAACGGCGAGGAGCACAAGGTCGGCGAGGTCGTCACCGTCGCTGATTTCGCTGATGTCGAGAAGGTCGACGTCATCGGTACCTCCAAGGGTAAGGGCTTCCAGGGTCGCATCAAGCGCTGGGGTCAGCGCCGCGGTCCTATGACGCATGGTTCTCACTTCCAGCGTCACCCCGGTTCTATCGGTCAGTGCGCCTATCCTGCGCGCGTCCTCAAGGGCGTCAAGATGGCCGGTCACATGGGTAACGAGCGCGTTACCGTCAAGAACCTTTCCGTTGTCCGCATCGATGCCGAGCAGAACCTCATCTTGGTCAAGGGCGCTGTCCCGGGTGCCAAGAATGGTCTCGTCGCCATCCGTATGGCCTAAGGGCCCAGCCCATTTAGCCCAGCGTCATACCAAGGAGAACACTTAAATGGCAAAGTTTGAAGTAAAGAACAGCGAGGGCAAGAAGGTCGCCGAGGCCGAGCTCGCCGCTGAGGTGTACGGCATCGAGCCGAACATCCACGTTATGCACCACATCGTCAAGTGCCAGATGGCCTCTTGGCGTCAGGGCACCCAGTCTGCTAAGGGTCGCTCTGAGGTTTCCGGTGGCGGCAAGAAGCCTTGGCGTCAGAAGGGCACCGGCCGTGCCCGCCAGGGTTCCATCCGTGCTGCCCAGTGGCGTCACGGTGGCGTTGTCTTCGCCCCCAAGCCCCGTTCCTACGCTAAGCGTATGAACAACAAGGAGGTCAAGCTGGCTATGCGCTCCGCGCTGTCCGCCAAGCTGGCCGATGGCGAGCTCGTGCTCGTCGACGACTACGGCTTCGAGAAGCCTGCCACCAAGGCTGCCGTCGCCATGCTCAAGGCTCTCGGTCTTGAGGGCAAGCGTCTGACCATCATCGTTCGCGATGAGGACGTCAACGCCTACCTGTCGTTCCGCAACATTCCCAAGACGTTCATCATCACCGCTGACGAGGCCAACACCTACGATCTCGTCAACAACAACGCTGTGCTGATGCCCGCCGACATCGCCGCTCACTTCGGGGAGGTGCTTGCATAAATGACCGCCCACGAGATTATCATCCGTCCGATCGTGTCCGAGCGTTCCTTCTCCGGCATGGAGCTGAACAAGTACACGTTCGAGGTCGCCAAGGATGCTAACAAGTATCAGATCAAGGACGCTGTCGAGGAGATCTTCGGCGTCAAGGTCGTTCGCGTGAACACCCTGACGGTCAAGCCCAAGACCAAGCGCGTGCGCTATGTCGCCGGCAAGACCCGTTCTTGGAAGAAGGCCATCGTCACGCTGGCCGAGGGCGACACCATCGAGGTCTTTGGCAACCAGGCCTAAGACTCGCTGCTGTTGAGTGAGCTCATGCCTCCCAAATAGGGGAGGCGAGAGCTCAAGGTTTTGGGCGTATAAAATGGACACGCCCGGAACCGTGTATACGTCCGGTGTCATCGCACCCGAGGCAGAACCTCGAATCCCTGTCTGCGATGGCTAACGGATTCCTATTGAAAGGGATTGTAATGGCTGTAAAGCACCTTAAGCCGACCTCCGCTGGTAGGCGTTGGCAGACGATCTCCGATTTCTCCGAGATCACCTGCACCAAGCCCGAGAAGTCTCTTCTCGAGCCCCTGCCCAAGAAGGCCGGTCGTAACAACAACGGCCGCATCACCACCCGCCACCAGGGCGGCGGCGTGAAGCGTCGTTACCGCGTGATCGACTTCAAGCGCAACAAGGACGGCGTGCCCGCCAAGGTTGCCACGATCGAGTACGATCCGAACCGTTCCGCTCGCATCGCTCTGCTGCACTACGCTGACGGTGAGAAGCGCTACATCCTGGCCCCCAAGGGCCTCGAGGTCGGTCAGACCATCATGTCCGGTTCTGACGCCGACATCAAGCCGGGCAACGCTCTGCCCCTCGCCGACATTCCCGTCGGTACGCTCATCCACGCCGTCGAGTTCCAGCCGGGCAAGGGCGCTGCTATCGCCCGTTCCGCCGGTAACTCCTGCCAGCTGATGGGTAAGGAGGGCAAGTACGCTATCGTCCGTATGCCTTCCTCCGAGATGCGCCGCATCCTCGTTACCTGCCGCGCCACCGTCGGTGAGGTCGGCAACGCCGATCACTCCAACATCGTCATCGGCAAGGCCGGCCGTAAGCGTCACATGAACGTGCGCCCGACCGTCCGCGGTACCGTCATGAACCCTGTCGACCACCCGCACGGCGGTGGCGAGGGCAAGAACCACACCTCTGGTCGTCCCTCCGTTACCCCCTGGGGTAAGCCGACGAAGGGCCTTCGTACGCGCAAGAAGAAGAAGGTCTCGAACCAGCACATCATTCGTCGCCGTAAGAAGTAATTTCGGATACCGAGTTTTAGGAGAAAGCACTTATGAGCAGAAGTCTCAAAAAGGGCCCGTTCGTGGAGACTCGCCTTCTCTCGCGTATCACCGCGATGAACGAGGCTGGCAAGAAGGACGTCGTGAAGACCTGGTCCCGCGCGTCCACCATCTTCCCCGAGATGGTTGGTCACACCATCGCCGTCCACGACGGCCGCAAGCATGTGCCCGTGTATGTTACCGAGTCCATGGTTGGTCACAAGCTCGGCGAGTTCGCGCCGACTCGTACGTTCCGTGGCCACAAGGCCAAATAGGGGGTTAACCGTAAATGGCAACTAAGTCTATTGAAACTGAGGCCACCGAGGTTCGCGCCGTCGCTAAGTACGTGCGTGTTTCCCCCAGCAAGGCCCGCCTGGTGGTCGATCTGATCCGCCGCAAGCCTGTCGCTCAGGCCTTCGACATCCTCCACTTCTGCGACCGCGCCGTCGCCGTGGATGTCGAGAAGGTTCTCCGTTCCGCCGTTGCGAACGCCGAGAACAACAACGGTCTGCGTGCCGACAACCTGGTTGTCGCCGCTGCCTATGTTGACGAGGGTCCGACGCTTAAGCGCATCCGTCCCCGCGCCAAGGGTTCCGCTTCTCGCATTCTGAAGCGTACTTCCCACATCACCGTCGTCGTTGCTCCTCGAAAGGAGGCGTAAAGCTGTATGGGTCAGAAAGTCTACCCCACCGGCTTCCGTCTTGGCATCACCGAGAACTGGCGCTCCCGCTGGTTCGCAGAGAAGGATTACGCTAAGACCCTCGGTAACGATCTCGAGATTCGTAAGTACCTCGAGAAGCGTCTTTCCCGCGCAGCTGTCTCCCGCGTCGAGATCGAGCGCGCTGGCGACAAGGTGAAGGTCATCATCCTCACTGCTCGCCCCGGCGTTGTCATCGGTAAGAAGGGTGCCGAGATCGATACCCTCCGTACCGAGCTCGAGAAGGTCGCTGGCGTCTCCAAGGGCCAGCTCTCCGTCGACGTTGTCGAGATCAAGCGCCCCGAGCTCGACGCCAACCTCGTTGCTCAGTCTATCGCCGAGCAGCTCGAGGGCCGCGTTGCCTTCCGTCGCGCTATGCGCAAGGCTGTCCAGTCCGCCCGCAAGGCCGGCGCTAAGGGCATCCGTATCCAGTGCTCCGGTCGTCTCGGCGGTGCCGAGATGGGCCGTCGTGAGTGGTACCGCGAGGGTCGCGTGCCTCTGCACACCCTCCGTGCCAAGATCGACTACGGCACGGCTGTCGCCAGCACCACCATGGGCGCTTGCGGCGTGAAGGTCTGGATTTACCTGGGCGAGAAGCTCCCGGGCCAGCCTGTTCCCAACCCTGCACTCGAGGGCTCTTCCCGTCCTCGTCGTCGTAACTCCGAGAGGAGGGGTCAGTAGTGCTTGCCCCTAAGCGTATTCTTCACCGCAAGGTGCAGCGTGGCTCCATGAAGGGCCAGGCCAAGGGTAATACCGAGCTGCATTTCGGCGAGTTTGGTATCCAGGCTCTCGAGGCCCATTGGATCACCAACCGTCAGATCGAGGCCGCTCGTATTGCCATGACCCGCTACATGAAGCGTGGCGGTCGTGTCTACATCACGATCTTCCCCGATAAGCCCATCACTAAGAAGCCTGCCGAGACTCGCATGGGTTCTGGTAAGGGTAATCCCGAGGAGTGGGTGGCCGTCGTCAAGCCCGGCCGCATCATGTTCGAGGTCAAGGGCGTGCCCGAGGAGGTCGCTCGCGAGGCTCTGCGTCTTGCACAGCACAAGCTTCCCATCAAGACCAAGATTGTTGCTGCCAAGAACGCTGAGCAGCGCATCGAGAAGGAGATGGCTGAGGAGGCCGCTCTCGAGGCCAAGTGGGCTGCTGAGGACGCCGCCGCCGCCAAGGAGGAGAACTAATGAAGCCCGCAGAGATTCGTGAGCTCTCGGACGCTCAGCTCGTTGAGAAGCTGAAGGAAATGCGCGCCGAGCTCTTTAACCTTCGTTTCCAGATGGCCACCAGCCAGCTGGACAACACCGCTCGCGTCAACACCGTGAAGAAGGACATCGCTCGCGTCCTCACGGAGCAGCGCGCCCGCGAGATCGCAGCGGAGAAGTCCGCTGTCGCCGAGTAGGACCTAAGGAGAGAACATGACTGATTCGCGTAACTCGCGTAAGGTCCGTACGGGTGTCGTTACCTCCGTCTCCGGTGCCAAGACCATCGTTGTCACCATCACCGAGCGCAAGCGTCACCCCAAGTACGGCAAGATGATGACCAGCTCCAAGAAGCTGCACGCTCACGACGAGGAGTGCACGGCTGGCGTGGGCGACACCGTCCGCGTTATGGAGACCCGTCCTATGTCCAAGATGAAGCGTTGGCGCCTCATCGAGGTCGTCGAGCGCGCTAAATAAGCAGTCGCTCTTACGACTTGTACGTTTCCGAAGATGTGCGTATGCCTGGCTTGCATACCACGGGCCGTATAAAGGCTGCGCACCTCTCTTCGGTTCTTAGTTCGGAGGAACATCTACCATGATTCAGATGCAAACCATGCTGAACGTCGCCGACAACTCCGGCGCTCGCAAGATTCGCTGCATCAAGGTGCTTGGCGGTTCCAAGCGTCGTTATGCAGGCATCGGCGATGTGTTCATCGGTGCTGTCCAGGAGGCTACCCCTGGCGCCAACGTCAAGAAGAAGGACGTTGTCCGTTGCGTCGTCGTTCGCACCGTTAAGGAGATCCGCCGCAAGGATGGCTCCTACATTCGCTTTGATGAGAACGCCTGCGTTGTCATCAACAACGATGGTTCGCCCGTCGGCACCCGTATCTTCGGGCCCGTCGCTCGCGAGCTTCGTGACAAGAAGTACATGAAGATCGTCTCGCTCGCTCCCGAGACCCTGTAGTTAGGGGAGATATATGTATATCAAGAAGGGCGATAAGGTCCAGGTTCTCTCTGGTAAGGATCGCGGCAAGCAGGGCGTTGTCCTGCGTGCTCTCCCCGCCGAGAACAAGGTCGTTGTCGAGGGCGTTTCGGTCGTCAAGAAGGCCGTCAAGCCCAACGCTGCCAACCAGCAGGGCGGCATCGTTTCGCAGGAGGCTCCCATCGACGCCTCCAACGTCAATCTCGTTTGCCCCGAGTGCGGTAAGGTTACCCGCGTCGGTCACGAGAAGGACGGCAAGAACAAGCTGCGCGTCTGCAAGAAGTGCGGCCACAAGTTCTAAGCTGCCCGCAACATCAAGTTGCTAGCTAAGGCCCGGATGCCCCCACGGCACCCGGGCCTTTTTCTATCCCTACTCGATGGCTTCGGGTTTGCCGTCCCGTCATTCCGGTTGCATCCAGTTTTCGGTGCCGTCTCGAATCGAGTGCCGCCAGGTGACACCCTGTCGCGTTTCGTCGGCTTCGGTGACAAAAGCCGGGACAACTCCAAAAACTATTTTCGAACTCAGGGCTTTGAGTTTTTGTTTTAGTCCCAAAGGGCGCGGCGGGATGCCTTTGAAGGCTCGATAGCGCCGAAACGCCCGTTTTGAAACTCAAATGCCTTTTCGCGTGCAAGACGCCAGCTGCAATAGGAAGTGAATCAACGCAGGTGGCTTTCAAACAGTTTGCAAAACTGCAGGTCGCAGGTCTTCATTGCCAGTAGGAGAAATGAGTAGTCTCAGGTGGCTTGCTCATGAGTTGACTAACGGGATTTGAGATTACGCTGACGTCCGGAAACGCTTCGAACACGGCGTTAAGTTTTTGGGGTTTGGGCGCAGCCCCTGCACCCGCGAGCGCGGGCCTTAAGCCCGCCGAGAGAGTGACGCGTCGAAAACTAAAGGGAAAGAGAGAAGGGGCCGTTCCTATCATTCAGGTTGCGACCGAAGAAGACAAGGAGACCCCCTGAGCCTGAATGATGCCCCACAGACCGCGTCCGACCGAGCTCAAGCCGAGCTTTTCCTGACGTCCGCCTTCGCGGAGATGATGGCTGGATTGGCTATGGATTGGCAACACCAATTTGGACGATTCCGGGAGGGACGGTCCCGCCTCCCTGAACTCGACCGGCGACATGTAGCCCAGTGTCGAGTGGATCCTGAAGTTGTTGTACCAGTGCACGTAATCCGAGAGCTTGACTCGGAGCTCGCGCGCCCCTCCTCGGTCCTGCGGAGTGGCCGACGATCTCCCCGTTGCAGAGGTCGACGAGCAGGCAGACGTAGTTCCACGATGCCCCGACGCGTACGCAGGCCAGGTCGCTGCATATTTGGGTGCGCGGCGCCCTGCCGCCGAAGCCGCGCGCGACGACGTTCGGCACGTCGGCCTCGTTGACCGCCCCGGGGTGCACCTTGAACCTCTTCCTGCCGTATGTGCCGGCCAGGCCGTTCTCCCTCATGATGCGGCAGACGCGGCGCCGGCTGACGGTAACGCCCGACCTCCTGGGCGACGCCTTGATCTTGCGCGATCCGTTCCGGCCCTTGCTGGCGGCATGCGCCGCCGCGGCCGCCGTCGCCCCCGACATTAAGGTCCTCGAGGG
>ENA-UOJL01001778-UOJL01001778.1-human-gut-metagenome-genome-assembly--contig:-P47-NODE-1778-length-20554-cov-4.292063_pt1 | contig 20554 bp, 8 predicted proteins | sample MGYA00242347_ERZ723894 | MGnify/ENA metagenome assembly ERZ723894
AGAACTTATACATTTATTTGTGTAAAATAATGAAAAAAAGAGAGGAGGCATATATGAAACTCAAAAAATGGTTTCTTGCGTTTTTGGTGGTTATGTTTACCGTAATCACTTCGTTAGCCATCGTTGCATGCGGCGATAAAAATAAGCCCGAAACTCCGCCCGAAACGGACGGGTCCGAGCTCGGCGTATATTATTATGCCGCGGACGGTGACGAGTATCAGCTCGCTTTAATAAGCGGCGGGCAATTTACCTTCCTTTTTTCTGATTAATACAAATCGGGGACATATACTCTCGACGGGCAAAATTTGATCCTCGTATTTACAGAGCCGGAAGAAGAGCAAATTTCGGCGACGTTCGACGACAATGGAATAAAACTTACATATTCCGATGCGGAAATGAGATTTTTAAGAAAAATCTCTTATACGGTCACTTTTAATTCCAACGGGGGAAGCTCGGTGGGATCGCTTTCTGTTATCAACGGAAAGACCATAGAAAAACCCGAAGATCCGGAAAAAGAAGGATATAAGTTTATCGGTTGGTATACGGACGATAAATTTACAGAGCCGTTTTTATTCGGCTCCCAAGCTGTTGTTTCCGATATTACGCTTTATGCATATTGGGGACAGGAGGTTTTCGGACAGAAAGAATTTACTGTCAATTTTGACCTCGGATATGAAACGACTTTCCCCGAAAGTGTTCAGACGATTGGGGGAGCACTTTATACTTTACCCGTTCCCGAAGCTCGCGATGGATATACTTTTGCGGGATGGTGGGTCAGCATGTACGACGAGGCGGAAAAGCTTTCCTATCAATATCGTACAGGTATGGTTTTGAATGAGAATACGACATTATACGCGCTTTGGCAAAGTGCGGCGGATTCCTCTGAACCTTTGGTGAATGTCGGAGAGAATACTATCGATTGGAACGGGGTACAAAATGCCGTTTCGTACAAAATTGAAATCTCCGGTCCGTCCGGTTTCCAACCTGTAACGGAGGAAAGCGGTTCGACGACTTATGACAAAGTTGATTTTTCCGTTGCCCCTGCCGGCGATTATGTCGTAAAAGTCACTGCTTCTTCGTCTGTGGAGGAGCTGGGAATGACGGTCAGATATTATAAAAATAAAGGCTTGGCGCGCGTTTCGTTCTTTACGGTCGTAGAGCCGTCGGCGTTGATTTTTGAAGGAGTGGAAGGCGCTGAACGGTATTATATTTCTATCGATTGCGGCAATAAATCCCACAATCATGATAGAGTTTCCCTCGGCCGTTCCACGACTTATAATTTTGCGAATTGCGCCATGCAGGAAGGAGGCATTAAATTCGTCATCACTGCGGAAGCGAACGGGAGAGTCACTTCGGTTTCCGAAGAGTTCGTTTATAATCGGTCGCTTTCCAAAATAGAGGAATTTTTCTTCGATGAAGAGACGGAAACGCTCTCTTGGAATGCCGTACCCGATGCAGCGGGATACGTCGTATCCGTAAAATGCGGCGATTCTGCTCATGAACACGATAAAGTTTATATCGGTAACAGCACAAGCTATTGCCTGAAAAATTGTTCGCCCTGCGAAGGGGGGATTATCGTCAACGTTTATCCTAGAACAAAGGGCTATAACTCTCCGGCTGCGAGCACTTATCAATATGACAAGACGATTTTAGCTACGCCCCGCAACCTTAAAATTACGGGAGATAAATTGACTTGGAATGCTGTCACTGGAGCTGATTCCTATCTCGTCAATATCGGGGGGACGGAATATCCGTGTTCTTCGGCCGAATTTGATCTCTCAAAAGCGATTGCGGAGACTTTGGGCGCTGATTATTCGGTTCGGATTCAAGCTGTCGGCGGAAGCGGAAACTCTCTTTGGAGTGATTCCTTAGACGTCCGTTACTATGAGATGTATTCCACGATGAAATATTCTGCTGGAATCCTTTCTTGGCGGCCTGTTGTCGGAGCTGAAAGCTATGAAATTCAAGTAAACGACGGGGATATAATTTCCGTTTCCGACGGTTCTGCGTTTGCGGAGATTGCTCTTACGAAAGCGGGAAGCAATACCGTATCGGTAAGGTTTGTGGACGGCAGCATGAAGTCGAATTGGGTACATACGGAAATCTTTGCTTATGCCGTTGTCCTCGATAGCCGCGGCGGTTCGGGCGTCGAAACACAGTATAAGGCTTACGGAGACCCGATTCAGCTTCCGACGTCTGAAAAGGTAGGATATGATTTTGCAGGGTGGTATAATTCGCCCGACGGAGCAGATGCAAATGGCGCCGAATACGCGGAAGAAATATTTGAAGAAGCCGGCGATCTTTATCTGTATGCTTATTGGACTCCCAAAACTTATTCCGCCGTGTATAATTCCTGCGGAGGAAACACGGTAAATCCTGCTTCGGATGTTGTATACGGGCGCGATTTCGTGTTGGAAGTTCCCACGAACGCAAACGGTATTTACGCCTTTGCGGGCTGGTATTCCAAAGAAGGCGGAGCCGGGACACGTCTGACCGATGAGACGGGAAAGAGTGTCACCTCTTGGCCCTATACGGAACAGACTACGGTTTACGCTTGTTGGAGAGAAGTATTTAAGTTTGTTCAGACGACGTCCGCTTCTAGCGGTAAACTCGTCTATGCAGTCGAAAAGGGACCTGAAATCAATTTTATGAAGAGTGTCCAAATTCCTGCGGAATATAATAATACTCCCGTAGCTGTGATTTATAGTGGTGCTTTCAATAATTGTTCGACGTTGGAAAGCATAGAAATTCCCGATACGATGGAGGCTATTGGCTCTACGGCCGATTCCGACGCCAGCGGACCTTTTTCAGGCTGTACGAATCTCGATGCGGTGAATATTTATAAGACAGAGGGAAACCATGCTGTTCGTTACCAATCGATAGACGGGATATTATTGGATAACAATCCGAATACGTCTACTCTCCGTATTGCTTATTTCCCTCGTACGAGGACGGGAATGTATCGGATTCCGGAAGGAGTACAGGAACTTCCCGTAAAAACTTTTGCTAATTCTAAACTTTCTATGATCGTCATTCCGTCTAGTATGACGGCGATTCGGGAATCTGCGTTCTATAATTGTAAAAATCTTACTTCGATTATTTTTGAGGAAGCAACGTCGTCCGAAAATGCAACGCTCCTTATAGAAGCGAAGGCCTTTCAGAATTGTTCGGCTCTGAAAGAAATATCCTTCCCGAAACACCTCACCGAACTTTCCGTCAAGAATGAAGGAACGACTGAGATTGATACTTTTATAGGCTGTAACAATTTGTCCGCGATCAATGTCGCAGAGGGAAATGCTCAGTATTCCTCTATAGACGGGGTACTTTGCACGGCAGAGGAGACCGGTAAGACCATACTCTATTATCCTTTGGGAAGAAGAGGCTCCTATACTATTCCCGTAGGCGTAACGGGAGTAGGAGCAGGTGCTTTTACCGATAGAGCGCTTCTCACAGAGGTGGTTATACCCAATTATGTTACTTCGATCGGTTCGAATGCCTTTTCGCTCTGTGAAAACTTAGAATCGGTCATATTCCTCGGCAGTGCTGCACCGACTACGATGTCGATTGGGGATTATGCTTTCTATGATTTGCCCGTGTTGAAATCGGTATCTTTCGATTCCAATAGCGATGTGGTGAGCATCGGAAATTATGCCTTTGCTTATTGCACGAAATTGAGCGAGTTTACTATTCCTGCAAGTATGAGGGAAATCGGAGATTATGCGTTCCAAAGCTGTACTGCTCTTGTCGAAGTAGCCTTCGAAGAGGGAGACCAAAGCATGACCTTTGGTCAATATGTATTTAACGACTGTCTGGAACTTGCGCGAGTTACCTTGTCTGCAGCGGTCGAAATGCTTCCCATTACGGTCTTTGACGGTTGTGATAATCTCGAAGGAGTTTACGTCGACGAGGCAAACGGTTATTATACCGATATCGACGGAGTCTTATATAATAAAGATGTCACAGAAATTTTGTTTTATTCCAAGAGAGGCGGAAATTTTACTCTGCCTGATACGGTGACTACGATTGGCGAAAAGGTGTTTTCCAATAACATGGAAATAACCTCCTTTACAATCGGTAAAAATATTACGCATATTAAAGCAAATGCTTTCTATCGCTGCATCAGCCTTACAGAACTTATTTTTGCCGAGGGTGCGGGCGAAGAACTTATTGTTGACGAATACGCATTTGCAAGTTGTTCGGGACTTTCCGTTTTGACTCTTCCTGAACGCTGGAAAAACATCGGAAATTATGTATTCGATCATGCGGCATCGCTTTCTGAAATTACTTTTGGTAAGGATTTAATATCAATTGGGGAGTATGCATTTTCAAATACGGCTTTAATTTCCGTCGTTGTGCCGGACAGTGTCACAAGCGTAGGTGCATATGCGTTTGATGGTTGTGCCGCTTTGGAAAGCGTTGTGCTTTCAGCGGGAATGAATAGTGTAGACGGGTTTATTTTCAACAATTGTCCCGCATTGACGACAGTAGTGATTCCGTCGGGTGTTACTGAAATCGGAGAGAGTGCTTTCAAGGGCTGCGAAGGTCTTACAAAAGTAACTTTGCCAGAAACGCTCGTCACAATCGGGGCAAACGCCTTTATGAATTGTGGAAACCTTTCCTCGATTGAAATTCCTAAATCGGTCACGCTCATCGGCGTAGGCGCCTTCAATAATTGCCTTTCGTTGTCATCTGTCACCTTTGAAGCCGGCGGCACGGAAGATTTGGTAATTGCCGACGGAACGGGGAGCGACTCTGTGTTCTATGCTACGGCGCTCACGGAGATCCATTTGCCCGCAAGACTCACGCAAGTAGGCGCTTGGAGCTTCTATAAGGCAGAGAGCCTGCAAAGCGTTGTGTTCGAGGAAGAAAACGGAGTAAGTCGCTTACAATCCATCAACTATCTGGCTTTTGCAAGTCTTCCTCAGTTAAGTAATATCGTTTTACCCAATGGCCTTAAAACCATCGGGGAGGCCGCTTTCGCTATCCGATTGGGAACGGGGACGGCGCTCGAAAGCATTACGATTCCCGGTAGTGTGACAAGTATAGAGGATAATGCGTTTGAAGCTCAGAAGGGACTCAAAGAAGTTATCTTTGATGCAGGAACCGAGGACTTGAAGTTTGGGGACGGCGTATTTGTAGACTGTATTGCAATGGAAAGCTTTACAATTCCTTCCCGTGTTTCTTCGATAGGAGGCAATCTTTTCATTGATAATGGGTCTAAACAGGCTTGCCCGACACAGGTTTCCGTAGAAGCGGGAAATAAATCTTTCATCGTGGAGGATAATATTCTGTATAATGCGGAAAAGACGACGATTTTGGCTGTTTTCGCAACGGGAGCGGTGGAAATTCCCGAAGGGGTTACAGAAATCGGCGCATATACTTTCCGCTATTCCGAGGTTACTTCTATTGTTCTGCCCGAAAGTCTGACCAAGATAGGTGATTATGCGTTTGAATATAGTGCGCTCGAAAGCGTCCATATCCCACAAAATGTAGAATCGATAGGCCGCCAGAGTTTCGGAAATTGTTCCAAGCTTACCAGCGTGACTTTTGCGCCTGGCTGTAAGGTATCCTCTTTTGGAGTTAGAACCTTCCAAGCTACTCCCATTACAGAAATTACGATTCCTGCAAACTTAAAGACGATAACGACAGGATATACTTTCTATAACTGTGATCAATTAAAAACCGTTAATTTTGAGGCAGGAACACAGTTAGAGGCTATCGTCAGCAATATGTTCTACGGAACAGCTATAACAGAATTTATTATTCCCGATGGGATTAAAGAAATTCAGACTAAAGCGTTCTCGGCGACGCCGCTTGTCTCGGTTACAATTCCTTCCAGCGTGACGACGATAGCCAATCAAGCCTTTGAAAAGTGTGCGGATCTTACTACGGTCACCTTTGCTCCTGGAGGGACGGAGAATTTAACAATTGCCGATGGAGGAAAGATTTCTTCGTCTACAAAGGTAACTGCGGCGACGGGTGCTTTTTCGAGCTGTACTTCACTTAAAAGTATTACGCTTCCCGCGCGTTTGTTCTCTATCGGAAAGAGCGCTTTTGTCAACTGTACCGCTTTGACCGAAGTGAAATTTGAAGAGGGGAGCAGATTGGATACAATCAATGACTGTGCTTTCTGGGGGACGGGATTGACGAGCATTGTACTTCCTTCTTCCCTCACGACTTTATCGACGGGAACTTCGACGAATGAAACTGTGTCCGTATTCCGCGATTGCACTAAGTTGATAAGCGTAACGCTCTCTGCCAATATGGCGTCTTTGAACCGTTTCAACTTTTTCGGCTGTACCTCTTTACAAGAGATTCTTGTCGATAAGGGAAGCACGACGTTCAAATCGATGGACGGAGTCCTGTTCAGCGCAGATGGTAAGGAATTAGTTTATTATCCGATGGCAAAAGAGGGGACGGAATACACGATTCCTAACGGAGTGGAGAAAATAGGCGGATACGCTTTCTTCCATTATCGAAAAAATGCGACTGCCTACGATTATGCCGATAAATTGACTAAAATTATTTTTTCTTCCAGCGTGAAAGAAATCGGCGAATATGCCTTCAACTATTGCACGAATCTTGAAAATATTGAATTTTCGGTGGACGGACAATTAGAGACGATCGGAAATTATGCTTTTGCGAATATTACTGCTCTCAAATCGATTTCCGTTCCCGATAGCGTCAAGACAATCGGAAATAATGTGTTCCAGAATGATAAAAACTTGAAGGAAGTCGTATTCGATGCCGATGGCCTGTTGACGGAAATTGGAAATAGTGCCTTCCAGTCTACGGGAATAGAATCCCTCGAACTTCCGAAAGGAGTAACGACGATCGGAACGAGCGCGTTCTCTTCGTGTGCTTCTCTTACGAACGTGAAACTTTCCGAAAACCTTACAGAAATCAGTGCTACTCTTTTCTCTAAATGTAGCCTTCTTTCTTCGATTACAATTCCAAAAGGCGTGACAATAATAGGAAAGAATGCGTTCCAAAGCTGTACGAAGCTTGAAGCTATTGTTATTCCCAAAGGTGTAACAGAAATTGCCGATTATGCTTTTAACGGTTGTTCTGGTCTTGAAAGTATTTCGTTTGCAAATGATTTCAAACTTACCAAGATAGGAAGTCGAGCGTTTACAGGCTGTACGTTGCTTTCAGAAGTTTCCATTCCCGACGGTGTTGAAGCCATTTCCGAGGGAATGTTCTATGGGGCTACATCTTTACAGAAAGTAGTTATTCCTAACAGCGTCACGGCAATCGGAAATAATGCTTTCTACGGCTGTACTTCTTTGGAAGAGATTACGATTCCCGGAAGCGTTTTAAGTATCGGAAATACTGTTTTCCAGAACTGTTCCGCTCTGTCCTCCGTAGAAATGTTCCCGGGACTTGAAAGTTTCGGAAATAATGTATTCCAGAACTGCACAAGCCTTACAGAAATTCATATTTTGGAAACTGTAAAGACAATCGGTACTAATGCGTTTGCGACGGGTGGCTCTGTCGATTTGTCCTTGGCGGAAGATAATGCTGATTTAGCGCTCGTAGATGGTGTATTATTCGATAATCAGATGACGACGCTTATTTCTTTCCCGTCTGATTGGGAAGGGGAATATACAGTTCCCGACAGCGTTACGACGATTCTTGACGGCGTTTTCGCGGGTACGGCGATCACGAAAATCACTCTTCCCAAGGGAATCGTAAGTATCGGGGCCAATGCCTTTAAGGATTGTACTCAACTTACGGAAGTAGTTTTCCCTGAAAGGTTGAAGTCTATCGGGGCTCGTGCCTTCCAAAACACAAAAATCAAGAGTATTACCATAGGTCGTTATGTCACTGAGATAGGACAATATGCCTTTGCTGACTGTTCACAACTGTCCGAAATTAATTTCGTGGCGAACGGAAGCGCGGGGCTCATATTGAGCAGTTATGCTTTCCAAAATTGTACTGCTTTGACGAAAGTCGGGATTCCCTATCGCGTGAGAAATGTTCAGATATATGATGAGAAAAATCGTCTCGACAGCGTAACCAGCGGTATAGGTTCTTATTGCTTTGCCGGCTGTACGAATCTCTCGTCTGTCACCTTTGAACCAATCGGAGCGATTTTTACCGAAAAGTTGAGTATAGGCTCTAATGCTTTCCAAAATTGTTCTTCCCTCACGGCAATCGATTTGCCGGCGCATGTGGAAAGTTTTTATATCCCTAGTTCTTCCGGTAGCTACGGTACTTATTATCAGTCAATAGGCGCTTATTGTTTCAGTGGATGCACAAAACTTGCAAGTGTGACTTTCCATCGCGGAGAAATGGGAGCCTATTATATCGGAAACTATGCTTTTGAAAATTGCGTATCGCTCACGAAGATAGAGCTTCCTAATACGCTCAGTTTATCAAGCTCCAATTCGGGCGGCAACGGTTTATTCAGTGGTTGTACTTCGTTAAAAGAAGTCACTCTTCCGGGACAGGGTTGGTATGCCGATGAAATTTTCAAGGGATGTACTGCGCTGGAAACGGTAAATGTTACTTCTCGTGGATCTTCCTATGGCCTTCCGACAGGCGCATTTGAGGGGTGTATCGCTTTGAAGAGCGTCAATCTTGCTCGGGGATTAAACTACATCTATGAGAACGCTTTTAAGGGATGTACGTCGCTCAAATCTTTAACTCTTCCTTATGGGATTAACACTATCCATGCCAATGTCTTTGAAGGCTGTACGGCTCTTACCGAGCTCGTGTTGCCCGAATCTGTCAGAACTATCGAGGACTTCGCTTTCAAGGGCTGCACGGGATTGACGAACTTTGTCATTCCCGAATCGGTACAAACTCTGGGAGAGGGCGTGTTCGACGGCTGGACGGCTGAGCAGACCATAACGATTCCGTTCTCTGAATCCGAACTCCCCGCGGGGTGGAATGAAAAGTGGTACAGCGGCAGCGCGGCAAATGTTTCTTGGATTTCGGAAGAGAAAATCGCCGCATAAATAAGATATACGATATCAATATGTACTATTATTTCGTATCAGGCAAATAAGGTATCGCCCGTAAAGGGCGATGCCTTGTAAGCCATAATTGAAAAATTTCAGCTTTTCGCATTAGAGAGGCTGTAAAAAATGACAGAAGGAGGATAAAAAATGGAAAAGGACGTTTTTCGCAAATACTATTCACGCTTGGCGCGGGAAGGCTGGTTGAAAGCATTTCTCTGCGGTTTAGGAATAGGTTTGGCAGTTCTGTTCATTGCGGCTTTGGTTACATGGCTTTTCGGTTTTGAAAAGTTCTGGTTTCTTGCGATTATAGCCGGAGTCGCAGTCATGGTGGCAGCGACATTCATCTTTTATTATAAGAAGTTTCGGCCTACGACAGTGCAAATTGCGCGTCGTATCGACAGCAGTCTCGGACTTGAAGAACGCATGATTACCATGTTATCTTTACAAAATGATGAATCCTATCTCGCTATGCGCCAGCGAGAAGATGCGGAGACAAAGCTCGGCAGAACAGACCGAAAGCAAATCCGTATTCGTGTCGCGGCGGCGAGTATCGCGCTCGTATGCGTATTTGGTATTCTTGGAATCGCTATGTCTACTGTAACAGTTTTGAGCGCGCAGGGAATTCTTCCGAATGGTCCGGAGTTATTCTCCTCTCCCTCTGTTTCGCCCCAAGATCAATATTTTACTGTGAAATATACGGCTGAAGAGGGCGGAGAAATAGACGGAAAAGCAGAGCAAACAATTCTTTTCGGCTCTGAGACCGAGAGCGTGGTCGCGGTGGCAAAGGACGGCTGGATGTTCAGCTGCTGGTCCGACGGTTGGGACGATCCTTCGAGAACGGATACGGAAGTTTCCGAAGACATGGAAATTTATGCCGAATTCGTTAAAGTGGACGACGATACGGACGACGAGGAGCCCAGCGATAAACCTGACGATTTGCCCCCTGGAGATAACGAAGAGGGAGATCCTTCTGATTGGCCGTTACCGCCGGATCCATCTTCGGGGAGTGGAGGAAAATATGAATCGAACAATCAGATTATAGACGGAGAAACCTATTATGGCGATGTTTTCCAAGAATATTATGAACAGGCCATGGAAAGACTCGCGTCGGGAGAGGAATTGTCCGATGAACTCAGATCGTTTATTGAAAAGTACTTCAATATCATTTTATAAAGAGAACGAGAAACAGAAAAATAGCGATAGAAATTTGAAATAGGAGAGAAAATTAATATGGTGACAGAGGAAAATATCCGGCGATTCAGTGAACAGTGCGCCAATATTTTCAGGCAGGTGGAGCGCGATGTAATCGGGCAGAAAGAGGTCGTGGAAGGCACGATTATCGCGATGATTGCGGGAGGGAACGTTCTTCTCGAAGGCGTTCCCGGCGTGGGAAAAACCCGTCTCGTGCGTTCCTTGGGCCGCGTATTCAATCTTCCCTTTTCGAGGGTGCAGTTTACCCCCGATTTGATGCCCGCGGACGTAACGGGGACGAATATTATTGTAAAGGATCAGGACGGAAATGCGCAGTTCAGTTTCCAGCCTGGACCGATTTTCAGCAATATCGTCCTTGCGGACGAGATCAATCGTGCGACGCCTAAAACGCAGTCGGCGCTCTTGGAGGCCATGCAGGAACATACCGTAACCGTCATGGGGGTTTCCCGAAAATTGAACGAACCCTTCTTCGTTTTGGCGACGCAAAACCCGATCGAGCAGGACGGTACCTATCCTCTGCCCGAAGCGCAGATGGACCGTTTTATGTTCAAACTCGTCGTTCCGAACCCCGGTCTCGACGAGCTCATGCAGATTGTCGACATGACGCAAAAGACCATGGAAGAAGTCGCGGAAGTCGCTTGCAGCGGCGAGGAGCTTCTCGAAATGCGCGCGATTGCCAATCGGATTCCCGTCTCGGAGGAAATACTCCGATATGCGATGACGCTCTGTTCCGCTACGCATCCCGACAGTGAGTGTGCAAGCGAGGCGGCGAAAAAATATGTGCGTCTCGGAGCAAGTCCCCGTGCGGGGCAGGCGCTCGTCTCGGCGGGAAAGGTAAGGGCACTTATGAAGGGGCGGGCATACGTGACTTATGAGGATTTGAACGTATTGGCGTATCCCGTATTCCGCCACCGCATGAAGATGAACTTCGAGGCAGTCGCCTCGCGCGTTTCACCGGATGAAGTCATAAAAATGATTATCGAGGAATTGAGCGGAAGAAAAACGGATAAAAAAACGAACGAAAAGGCGGAAGAAAAAGTATTGGAGTTTTTTCCTGCCTCGGAAGACGGAAATAAAAAGGATAAGCGCAAATTCTTCGGGAGAAAGTAATGCAAATTTCTTACTTGAATGACGATTTTTTTAGTCGTTTGGAAACCTTGGCGTTAAATTTACGGTCTGATATGTCTGGTTTTTTCGGCGGCAAACATCTCGTACATTCTCACGGACAGACGGTAGAATTTTCCGATTATCGGGAATATATGCTCGGAGACGATATCCGGCGCATCGATTGGAATCTGTATAGTCGTTTTGAGAAGCATTTTCTCAAACTGTTTACGGATGAAAGGCAGATGCATGTCCGGATTTTTCTCGATTGTTCCGCTTCCATAGGAAAGACGAATCCGGAAAAGGCGGCTTATGCGATAGGCGTAGCGGCCGCTCTTGGATTTCTTGCCGTTCACAATATGGACAAGGTTTCTTTTAAGCTGATAAAAAGTGACCGCGCAGAAGATCCCTTCGGAACGATTATCGGAAAAAACTCATTTTTCAGAGCGATAGGAGAGCTTGAAAAGATCTCCTTTAACGGCGAAGCGGATATTGCGGCTGCCGTTACGGGCTGTACGGATATCGGTTCTTCCGATGGGCTCACTGTGATAATTTCCGATTTCTTTACCGATAGTGATTGGGAAAAGGCGATAGATTATCTGCGCTATAAACGGCGTCAGGTCATGCTCGTGCAGGTGCTGGCACTGGAGGAGGCAGACCCGGTTTATAGCGGTCGCGTCAACCTTATCGACTCGGAAGCCGAGGACTTGGCGGACTTTAAGAACATGAAGATAAAAATTACGCGCGGCATGTTGTCGGCGTATGAACAGGCATTAAAAGAGATGACGGACAGTATTAAGGCGTTTTGTTCATCGCGCGAAGCGGATTTCGTATCCGTTCGCAGCGACTGTTCCATCGAAAGAATGTTGTTCGGCGAATTATTTAAGGCAGGTATCATGGCATGAATATCCTTAAACCTTTGGGCTTTTTGGGATTATTGGGGATCGCCGTTCTTATTCTCATTTACATTCTCAAACCCAATTATCAACAAAAAATGGTTTCCAGCACTTATGTCTGGAAACTGAGCCTGAAATACAATAAAAAGAGAATCCCCATAAACCGCCTGAAAAGTCTTCTTATCCTTCTCTGCCAAATGTTGATCGTCACAGCTTGTGCGTTGGTATTGACGACTCCCGTCGTTCCCGCGGAGGGAATAAACAGCAGCAACGAAAAGGTTGCCGTGATAGATGCTTGTGCGGGAATGAGAGCGGGATTAAACGAGGAGACTCGCTTTGAAAGAGCCGTGGAACAGGTAAAAGAACTTGCGGAAGAAACGCTGAAACGAGAGGACGGGATCATTACAGTCATCTTGGCGGAAGAGAATGCCTCGTTTCTCGTCCGCCGTTCGGGGATAGAACATCGCAACGATATTCTCGAACAACTCGATGCACTCGTAGAAGGAGAAAATTTACAATGCTCCTATGGACATTCGGATATCGACGGAGCGATGGACTTGGCGCAAGAGGTCGTAGACGATAATCCCGAAGCCGAAGTGATATTATATACGGCGACGGAATACATAGACAAAGGTCAAGTTACAGTAGTAGACGTATCGGAGGCGGGCGAGTGGAATGCCGCGATTTTAGATGCCTCGGTCTCTCTGGTGGAAAATTATTATATTTTTACCGTCGATGTGGCGAGCTATGGCAAGGATACGCAGCTCAATTTATACTGTGACATTTATGGCGCGAATAACGACAATCGGACGCTCAATCTCTCTTATGAAAACATTCCCTGTTCGGGAGACGAAGAACAGGAAATCGTAATAAATCCCGGAGATACCGCAAAGGTTCCGGTATATTCCTATGAGCGCGTCCGTATCCGCGTAGAAGCGCTGAATAAGGAATTGGATTCCTTTGAATACGACAATAGCTTTTATCTCTACGGCGGACGTCCGGAAACAATCAGAATCCAATATGCGAGCTCTGTGCCGAATAGCTTCATGAGCGCTATCTTGATGACAATGCGAAGCGAATTGGGGCTTCGTTGGAAATTCGATATTCAAGAGGTAAGGCAGGACGATTTGTCGGAAAATCAGGAACCGGAAATGTCCGGTTTTGACGTCTATATCTTTGAACGAAAAATGCCGGAAACGCTTCCGACGGACGGAGTCGTTATTCTCATCGATCCGCAGACGGTGCCCCAAGGCGCGGGATTTGTTTTGGGAAAGGAGATTGCGGGGGATTTTCAGCTTTCGTTGGGCGAGAAACATCCGACCACAGAAAGCGTTATAGCGGAGGAGATCCATTTGAACCGATACACGCAAATTTCTCTTTATGACGGATATACGCCCCTATTATATTGTGGAGAGGACCCCGTTTGGCTTTTGAAGGATGAAGAGGATTCCAAAGTCGTGGTGATACCGTTCAGTTGGAAATTTTCCAATACAACCGTCGTTTTCGAGTTCCCTGTCCTTTTTTACAGATTATTCAATTATTTCGTTCCGTCTACGCTCAACGACGAGGACGGCTCTTTGAAATATCTTTTCGACGTAGGCGAATCTGTAACTTTTAATGCGAGAGGAGAAACACTGACGGTAAGCGGTCCGGGAATAGACGAAGAATATGAAGTTCTTCCTCAAACGCTGGCATTATCCGTGCCCGGTACCTATAATTTGAAACAGACGCTCGTTTCCGGGCAGGAAGTCACAGAGAATTTTTACGTGAAGATAGCTTCTTCGGAAAGCAATATTTATCGCGTCGAAGACGAGTTGAAAAGCCCTGTATCCGCCGCTCTCTCCTCTGCCCGTGACAGCGATTTGCTAATCTATTTGGCGATTGCGTTGGTCACATTCCTGTTTATAGAATGGTGGTTACAGACCAAAGAACATTTCTGACAAGGAGAATAAGATGTCAAATTTTTATATTGATTTTTCAAATCCATGGCTCTTGCTCCTGCTCATTCCTGCCGTCTTTTTCGCGCTTTTTCCCTATTTCCGCCTCTCGAAAAAATACAGACGGACGCGCAACCGCGTCGTCTCTATCGTATTGCATTTGTGCGTCATGATCCTGTGCATTTCCCTGTTGGCCGGAATCAGTTTCCGCTACGAGATTCCCAATACAAAGAACGAAGTGTTGCTGCTCGTGGACTCCTCGTTCAGCAGCCAGGAAGCGCAGCAAAAAAAAGACGAATTTATTCGATCTGCAATAGACGAAAAGCTCGATTCCGTAAAAATGGGAATTGTGACTTTCGGATATAATCAAATCTATGCGGCGGAGCTTACCTATGATGCGGATGAACTTTTCAGTCAATACCTGGAAGCTCAACAGCCCGATAACAGTGCGACCGACGTCGCTTCGGCTTTGGAATACGCCAGCCGCTTGTTTTCCAATCCCGAAACGGCTAAAATCGTACTCATCAGCGACGGTGCGGAGACGGACCGAAAGGCTTCCACAATTATTAAGTCAATTGCGGCCGAGGGAATCAAAGTAGACACGGTTCTTATTCCCGAGGAAGAACGCGGAGCTGAAACAGAACTCATCGGCGTGACGTATCCGGAAGAAAAAATTATCGTAAATCAAAAATTTTCTCTGGGAATTACCGTTCAGAGTTCGTTTGAGGGAAAAGCTAAGATTGTTTTATATGACAATGACGAAAAAGTAGGTGAAATTGCTCAAATCGATTTGGTGGAAGGGATACAGACGATAGAATTTGAACATACCTTTACGTCCGCCGGGTTACATAAAATCAGCTTCTCCATAGAGTCGGACGAAGATACGCTTGCGGAGAACAATTCCTTTTATTCGTATGTCTATCTCGAAGTATTCGACGATATTTTGATTATAGAGAGAAATGAAAACGAATCGTCGCAGTTGAAGGGTATTCTTGAACAGAGCTATAACGTAAACGTCGTCAATATTTTGGAGGGCGACGGAGTTCCCGAAACGGTGGACGAATTGAGGGAATACGACCAGGTAATTCTCGTCAATATCGCGAACGCAGATATGCCGAGAGGCTTTGACGAAATTCTGAACAGCTATGTTTATGAATTCGGAGGCGGCCTTTTTACGGTGGGTGGAAATAAAACGGATGGAGCGACGGGAGAGACTGTCGCGAATACGTATAACCGTCAGGATATGGAAAACACGCTGTATCAGCAGATGCTGCCCGTACAGGCAATCGATTATACTCCTCCGGTAGGCGTGATGATCATCATTGACCGTTCGGGAAGTATGGGCTCGCAAGTCGGGAATACGGGAAAAACCCGTCTCGATTTGGCGAAGGAAGGAGCGCGCGCCTGTTTGGATGCCTTAACCGTACGCGATTATTGCGGAATAATGACGTTGGAAACGACGTACAGCGAAGAAGTGGAGGTTACGCCGCTTCCCGAAGTTTCTAAAATCGAAGCCGCGATCAGCGGGATTACGATCGGAGGCGGGACGAATTACGAGCCTGCCATCACTCGGGCGGGGGAAGCCTTGAAAGCGGTCAATGTAGATCGTCGTCACATCATTATTATCAGCGACGCCGAACCGAATGACAGACTTTATGATAACGTCGTCGAGCAGACGGGAGGCTTCGGCGGAAAAATAAAACATTATTACGATACGGCGGGGATTACCTGTTCTATCGTCTCTATCAGTTCTTCCAGTGCAAGGGACGAAGATTTAAGGATTGCAGCGGAGGAATTAGGGCACGGACAGTATATTAAAGTGACAGACCTTACGACTCTGCCTCAGAAAATGGCAGAGGATTTGACTGTTCCCGCAATCAAGGAATATAATCCCGAACCGTTTACTCCCATTATCGGAGAACATACCTCCGTAGTAAACGGAATCAGTCAGAGCAGTATGCCTCAATTGGGCGGCTATTACGGCACGAAGGCGAAGGACGGTGCGGAAGTTCCGCTCAAAGCGGAATTTGTACCTATCTATGCGCAGTGGGATTACGGAAAGGGGACGGTCGGCAGTTTTATGTGCGACTTAAACGGTACTTGGTCAGCGGAATTTTTAGGCAGCGATACGGGCGTTCGACTCATCGGCAATATTGTCTCCGAACTGTTCCCCTCGGAAAATATTCATTCGCAGGATATATCTGCGAAGCTCGAAGAGGAGAACTATTCTACGCAAATGAGTATATTTACTTCCTTGCAGGAAGGGGAGACAATCGAAGTGACGATTACCGGTCCGGCCGGAGCTGACGGAAAGCCCACGGAGCAAAAAATCGGTCCCTTCGCCTCGGAGGAATATAGCAGAATTTCATTTGCGATCACTCAACCGGGAATACATAACATCCTTATCGAAAAAAAGAATATAAACGGAGAAGTTATTTCCCAGTATACTACGTATAAGGCCTTTTCCTATTCGGCCGAATATAATATGTTTATCGATGAGGAGGCGTGTCGCTTATTCCTGACGGAGCTGGCCGAGGACGGAAAGGGTGCGGCCGTTTCAGAGGCATGGGAGATTTTTGAAACGTTTACGAATACGTTGAAAAAGTCCTTTGACCCCCGCTATTGGTTTATTGCAATCGCACTCATTTTGTTCCTGCTCGATATCGCGGTGCGTAAGTTCAAATTTAAGTGGCCGCATGAAATTATTCGGGACCGCAAACTGAAAAAACTCCTTTCTCAGGATAAACAGAATGTCCCCAAGGAGAAATTATGAAAAAAATCCGCTTATTTTTCTTTGCGAGCATCGTAATCTGTTTTGCCGCCGCACTTGCGGCGTGCGGTAAGCAGACGCTTTCGCAGCCCGGCGGGCTGACAATAGATGAAACGACGCTCGATTTGACTTGGAATGATGTAGAGGACGCGCGTCGTTACGTAATCAGCATCAACGGAGAAGAGACGGAAATTCGGCAAAATCTGTACGATTTGGAATACTTGGAGCCCGGGAATTACGAAATTAAAATCAAGGCAGTCAATGAACGGGACGGCTTTGCGGATTCAAAATGGTCTGAAACAATCGACTTTACGAGAGAGACCGAGTCGGGACTTTTTTATCGCCTGATCAACGACGATACGGCGTATGAGGTCTCCGGCGTGGGCAGCGTTTCCGGCGATGTGGTCATCGAAGACAGCTATCGGGGTAAGCCGGTCGTCAGCATCGGAAAATCGGCCTTTTCGAGATCTCGCGATATTACGGGGATAACGATCGGTAAGAATGTGACGAATATCGGGGAAAACGCTTTTGCCAATTGCTTGAACCTCACTGCCGTTACAATGTCCGAAAGCGTCGTCTCTATCGGCGCAAAGGCGTTCCAGAGTTGCAGCTCCCTCGCAGAAATTCAGCTTCCCTCGGGGCTTGCGAAAATTGAGAGCTATACCTTTTCCTATTGTCGTTCTCTGACGGATATAACCATTCCCGATTCGGTAGAGGAGATCGGCAGCTATGCCTTTTCCGATTGTTCGGGATTGGAAAGCATAACGATTCCCGACAGCGTAACGAGTATGGGAGAGTATGCCTTTTCCGGTTGCAGCGCCGCGGCCGAATTGAATATCGGCGGCGGGCTCAAATCGCTCGATACGTTTTCTTTTGCCTATTGTACGAACTTAAAGAATGTTTTCATTCCGTCGAATATAGAAAGCATCGGTCAAGCGGCCTTTTTGGGATGCAGTACCCTTGAAGAAGTTGAAATTTCCGACGGGGTTGAGAGCATAGGCAGGGTTGCGTTCAGTAAATGCAGCGCGCTTTCAAGGATAGAGATCGGTCGGGAGGTCAGAAGCATAGGAGCCTCTGCTTTTGCAGAAACAAAAATATGGCAGGATTCGGGCGACATTGTCTATGCGGACGATTGGGTTGTCGGATGTAAAAATTTGAATATAGGAATAGATACGAACGGACAGCTCTTGTTAGAAGAAGGGACAGCCGGAATCGCCGAGCAGGTTTTTTATTCGTGCAAAGAATATTTGTTGGAAATCATATTTCCCGACAGCTTAAAAGCGATCGGCACGAATGCGTTCCGCGAATGTACGAATCTAACTGTAGTCGTTTTAGGGGGAGAGACGGAGTCCATCGGAGAGTTTGCTTTCTACCAATGTAAAAATCTCACCAGTGTCATGTGCGGGAATAATGTAAAGCTTATTTCTATCGGCCAGTTTGCCTTTGCGGAATGTCCGAGCTTATTCACCATAGAACTGCCTTCGACGCTCGAAACAATAGGGCATTACGCATTTTATAATTGTCAGGCTTTGAATGATATCGATTTGCCCGACGGCTTAAAGAGCCTCGGTACGGGAGTATTTGTTGACTCAGGCATCTGGAATAACGAGGAAGGCGGAGTTGTTTACGCCGATAATTGGGCTGTGTCAGGTCCCATAATGGGCACTGTGGAAATTCGGGAGGGAACGGTCGGAATAGGCAATTATGCATTTTACGGGGCTAGCTATGTTTCGAGTATTTCTATCCCTGACAGCGTTAAAATCATCGGTAAGGGAGCATTTTTCGGGTGTACCTCTCTCAGCGGTATAGAGATCCCCGACAGTGTCGTTTCCATCGGCGATTATGCGTTTTACGGCTCTTCCATAATGTCGGTGAAACTTTCCGAGGGCTTGAAAGAAATCGGACGTTCCGTATTTTATGGCTGTCAGAATTTATCAGAAATTGATTTACCCGACGGCTTAACTTCGATAGGTGCTTACGCATTTTTCGGTTCCGGATTGAAGTCTGTTGAAATTCCCGACAGCGTTACCGGCCTTGGTGATTATGCGTTTTACGGCTGTACCAAGTTAAAACAGGTGAGTATCGGGAAAGGAGTAACCAAAATTGCTTCTCGTGCATTCAGAAATTGCAGTGCTTTGGAAGAGTTGGAAATCGGCGGAGCTACGGAAATCGAATCAAGGGCATTTTACGGTTGTAGTTCCTTGAAAAATCTGATTTTGCCCGACAGTGTCATTTCCATCGGCGATTATGCGTTTTACGGCTGTTCGGGACTTGAAACGATAGTATTCGGCAGCAGTTTGAAACGAATTGGTTCACATGCATTTTATTTGTGCGAATCGCTCGTCCGGGCCGAGCTTCCCGAAAGCGTATCTTTTATCGATTCACAGGCATTTCGATATTGCCGTTCCTTGAAGGAAGTCGTTTTTCGGGGCGAGGTAGGAAGCCTCGGTTCACATGTGTTTTACGGGTGCAACAATCTCACGGTTTATTGTAAATCGGCGCAGCCCACAAGCGGTTGGGATTTATTGTGGAATTCCTCTTTCCGTCCCGTCGTTTGGGGGAGTACATTCTCTTCGGAAGGTTACCTTATTTCCTTTGAAAAGGGGACGAGCGGAATTTCTAACGGTGACGCAAGAAACGGGATTTCGCCGCCTTCCCGCGAAGGATATTCTTTCGGCGGCTGGACGACAAAGCCCGAAGAAACCGTTGCGGAATATACGGTGGAAACCTTAGATTCGGCTCCAAACGGTATCGTGCTCTATGCGATTTGGTTGCCGGAATAAAGAATTTACAAAAAATTTTAACTGTCCGACTGAAAAAAGGCCCGAATTTTTCGGGCCTTTTTTGAAAGTAAAAAAAGAAATCGAGCGCACATATTCTTCCTTCAAGAAGACATTGTTGAAAATATGCTGAAATTACGTGTGTCGATTCTGATTCCCCAAACGTACGGAAAGGCGATATTTTCCCGGGGAAAGACCGACATTCTTTCGAAAGAGCTTACAAAAATAGTTATAATCGTCTATACCGACTTGAACGGCAATTTTAGAAACAGAAGTGGGCTCGTTCGCCAGAAGTCGTTTTGCTTCTTCTATTCGTTTGTAAGTTACATATTGTGCAATCCCCATTCCGAAGGCCTTTTCGGATATTTGATATAGCCTCGTTCGGGAAATAAAGAAATGATTGCAAATGACGTCACTGGACAATTTTTGTGCGAGGTTACGAGAAATAAAATCATTGATGTTAAAGGCGATATCCTCATTTTTCCAATTAATTACATTGGAGATTTGCAGAAAAGAAGCAATAGCTTCCAATATTCTCATAGAGGAAGTGATTTTTTGTCCGGAATATTTTTTCAATTTGGAAACGGCGGAGCGAATTTTTTCCTCCGAATCGCAATAGTCTTTGCAGCGTTTGCAAATTTCGTCGACGTGCTCTCTATAATTTTCGGCAGGGAGAAGATGCGCAAAAATCGCGTATCCCATGACTTCTCTATCGAGTAAAATGGGCGTAATCGCTTCCGTGAGTCCCGCATGACAGACATAAGAATGAGCCGTATGCATCTTTCGTGCTCTGAGAAAAGCTTCCTCGTCGCATTTTTTACAGGCTGCGAATCCTTTTTCGGTGCTTCTTATCATGGCGCACAATTCGGGGGGATGCTGCGGGTATTCC
>ENA-UOJL01001791-UOJL01001791.1-human-gut-metagenome-genome-assembly--contig:-P47-NODE-1791-length-20450-cov-4.087423_pt1 | contig 20450 bp, 19 predicted proteins | sample MGYA00242347_ERZ723894 | MGnify/ENA metagenome assembly ERZ723894
ACCGGTGCGACATATATGGTAAGTAGTGAGAAGAACGCTATAAATCTCGATTTGACTATTAGCTTGGAACAGCAGCAAACAAACCCCTCGGTAGGTGACTGATTTTAATTTGATAAAACCACTTATAAAGGTCGGACGGAGGAAGTATGTCTATTAATCGAATGCTCACGGCGGAGCCGGTTAAAAAAAGCGTAAATTTAAGAGGGGGCGTCCGCGCCGTATACGACGCGGACGGGTGCCCTTTGTGCTCTGTGGGCAAACGGCGGCTGTACGACCTGAACGGCAAACCGATAGCGAAATACCGCAAAAGCGAAACGGACAGTTATGAGGACGTTTCGCTGACGGAGCGGTATTATACGGACGGAAAGCGGCTCTTTCTCGTTTCCGACGGCTCTCTATATTTGGACGGAAAGTGGATCGGCGGGGTCGGTCCGAAGCGAAAGAGCAATATCCTGCGCTGGGTAGTCGCGGCGGAGAGCGCCTTGCTCGTCTTTGTCGCCGTTTTCGCGGTATTCCTGCGTTTTATTTCCGACGACAGTCGGCTTTATCCCACGCTTGTCATCGGAGACGATAACGGAAGCTGGGGCGCTCAGGAGGAGTTAAATATTTTTGCGGGAAAGAGGCTTTATCCGGGGACGAGCGGGGATTATACGTTCCAAGTCGATAATCCCGAGGACAGGAAGTTGGAATATTCTATCGCTTTGGATTTTTCGGACGATAAAGGAAATCCGCTCCTTCTTCCGATCGTCTATACGCTGAAAATGAATAATGCCGAGATAGCGACTTCGACGGAGGTCGGGATTTTGGCGGAAGAATTGATATTTTCGGCGAATTCGTCTCAGGTATTTACTTTGACTTGGGAATGGCCTTTTGACGGAAACGACGCCGCAGATACGGAAATCGGTTTCTTGGGCGGAAAGTACGTCTGTACGATTACCGTGACGGCGCAATCCGTATGACGGAGGCGTAATGAAAGCTCTTTATTCCGAAAAAAGTTCATGCACAAAACGGGTCGTATCCGTTGTTTTGCGCGCGGTCGGGTGCGTATTGCTGGCTTTTTTGCTGTTTTTTGCAGGCACTTTGGCTTACGATAAATTTATCAGAAAATCGCCCGCGCCTTCTTTTTTCGGGTATTCGGTTTTAGTGATTGCAACGGGTTCTATGTCTGGAAGCATCGAAGCGGGGGACGTAGTCGTCGTAAAAGATACGGGCAATTACGAAACGGGGGACGTCGTTACATATCTGCCGATCGGCGAGACGATGACGGTAACGCACCGCATTGTCCGTACAGAGGGAAACAGATACTATACCAAGGGGGACGCAAATCTTTCCGAAGATCCCGAACCCGTGTACTTCAAACAAATAGTCGGGGAAGTTGTTCTTACGATTCCGAAAGTCGGGATTTTCATAGAATGGTTGAAAACTCCGTCGGGAATTATTTCCGCCGTAGCGTTGATGGCGTTGGTAGTGATTGGAATAGGGCTTTTGAAAAAAATCTGACGGGAGGCGAAGGAAATGAAAAAGACGAAATGCGGGTTTCATAAAATTTCCGTACTTTGTTTTGTTGTGTTCTTTGCCGTAGCGGTGGTTTTTTCTTCCGTTACGTTATCCCGTTTCTATTCCGAAGTGGCGTCTGAAAACGGCGCACAAGTTGCAACTGCCGTGGCGCATTATGGGCGCGAGCGGCTTTCGCTCGTCTCCGACGGGGAAGAGACGCCGATTATAATCGAAAATGATTCAAAGCAAATCGAGATCGGGGACATTCAACCGGAAGATGAAATCAAGTTTTATTTTTCCGTATCGGACACCGACGGAACGCTTCATAACGAAGTATATCTCCGCGTGACGATAGCTTTCACTGTCCGCTTGGAAATGATCGGCGTAGAAAAACGTAAAAGAACGGGATTCAGTGCGGGGAAAGATTATTCCGGAGAAGATTACTCCTCTTCTTCGACGGAGTGGGGCGCCGATTTGAAATTTCAGCGCGACATAGAAACGGGAGGAGTGGACGTGCCTCACGGTTCGTCGCTTGAAGGGACGGATTACAGCGGGAATGAGTTATACATAAAAGAAGAAATGGTCTCGGCTTCCGACGATGCGGAAGCATATACCTCCTATGTGCATACGGCGGGATTTTATCTTCCGCCGTATTCGGGGAGTGTTCAGGAAAAAAACTATTGCTTATCTTTCAGATTACCCGGTCAGGCAGATGTTGTAGATGCCTATGCGGGGGCTCGCCTGTATATTGATTTTGATATAACGGCTGAGCAAATAAACGAGTCGCAGACTCAGACAATAAACGAATAAAGGAGGAAAAAGCGTTGAAACGCGGGAAACGGTATAAAATCGTTGCTTTGGCGATGGCGTTCGCGCTTTTTGTCGCGCTTGCGTGTACGTCGCTCTCTAAATTCGTTTTTCGGCAGGAAGATTACGTCGTCGGAAGTTATACCGATTTTGTCATTTCTCATGACGGAGAAGGGCAGACGGCGGTTTTACAAAGTATAGAAGATGCGGAAGGCTATGATTATGAAGGATATATTGCGCTTTCGGTATCCAATTTTACTGAAAATAAATTTTCAAAACGTGACGTAGAGTTTTCTCTTCGGGCTCCGACGGACGAGGAAAATACGGATAAGCATGTAACGGATGCATGGGGGAACAGGTATTCTCTTGCGGAGCACAGCGGAAATTATACAGTCGATATTGTGGGGCAGGCCGAGGGCTTGTCGACCTTGAAAGGCGGCAAAAAAGATACGGAATATCTTACGTTGCGTATTCGGCGTAAAAGTTCTGTCGAAGCAATTTCCGATACGGCGGAAGAATATCTTACCGTTATTTTGGAAACTACAAGACCATACCGCGATTTACAGGTTTTCAAAATTAATGCTTCGACGAGTCTGATTTCCGTTAACGCTACTTCGGAACAGGATTATCACGGCGTTCCTCAGATAGCGGTCAACTTAAAAACGTCGCGTTTGTTCGTTCGTGAGTCGGAATCCGTACAGGAAGAAAGAACTTATATAGCGCAGGTTAAATTCACTTTGAGTGGCTCTGTCGTTTTTGACGCAGCGCGTTTTGAGGAAAACTATTCCGTCAAAGTAATTTCAACTCCCGAACAGGCTTCGGGGGAAACGGTCTACACCTTTTTGGTCCCTTCGGGCAGCGACATGAATTTATATTTTTATACTTCGGGAATATGTAGTGTAACGGCTTTGGCGGAGATCGACGAAGAAAATACAAAAATATCGGGAGTAAAGCCTGACGGAACCGTATTTTCGATAGGCTGAATAAGGCAAAAGGAGAAACGGAAATGGCGAATATGCGTAACAGAAAAATAGCGTTGATGATTCCTGCGTTTATATTGTTTGCGTCGCTTCTTTTCGGAATTTTGCTCCTTTTTCCGAAAACCTATACGGCGGCGACAAATATCACGGTCGCGGAAGCGAACGGTGTGACGGTATACGTCAGCGGTGCGGAGGTAGAAAAAACAAAGGACGGATATTCCGCGCCCGCGGGTGCAGAGATCACCGTTACGGTCGTCAATGAGGACGGTATTTTTCAAGCCATGACCATAAACGGGGCGACATACGAAACCCCTGTCCAAACTCTCAAGATTTCTGATTCTATATCGATAAGCGTAGAAACCCGACGTCCCGCTTCGGATGACCGCGGTACATATTTCGGCAATCCGTTTATCGTGGGCGAGGAAGAAGATTTGGTTTCTCTGTCCAGAATTTTCCGCGGCAAAGGTGCTTCGGAAGACTATGCACGTTTTGATCTTTCGGGAAGTTCCGATATTCAAAAGCTGCAATACGGATACTTTCGCCTGACGGCGAATCTCATGGTAAACAGCGAGGATTTTATCGGCATCGGGAGCGCGGATCGCCCGTTTCACGGCTGTTTTGATTTTAACGGTTATAACGTATATCTGAACATTTCTAAAACGCAATTTACCGATGCCGATTTTTATAAGGAAGAAAGTCTCAGCGAAGGACAGGATACGGTATATATGGCGGATTTCGGATTTTTCGGCTATATATACGGCAACGGAACAAGTCCTTGCTTGATTCGGAATGCCGACGTCCGCGGCAGTATCGCGATCAATACGATGGGGGGAAATTCTTCCGTTAAATATGATTCTTTACGTATCAACGGCGGCGGGCTTGCGGGAAGAGCCGGAAAAAATGTCGTCCTCGATCAAATATCTTCACAGGTGGCGGTCTCCGCTCAGGTAAAGCGCGCGACGCTTTCTTTGGGAGGCTTGTTCGGCTTTTCTTCCGCTTCCGTGGATAGCTGGTCCGAAGCGTCCTATACCGGTCTGTACGGAAATATTTCGGGCATTACTTCCGGAACAATGGCCGATGTCTATGTGGGCGGACTTACAGGACTGTTGCAGAATGCTTATGTCAACCGTTTTGAGGTTTCGGCGCAGTCAACTTTCCTTATCGCCAACTCCATAGGTGAAAATTCGGGATTGGCGGCGGTCGGCGGATTGGCCGGAGTTGTCTACATAGCCGAAGGTAAATCGGAAGGACTTTCCGCTCCGAAATCGATTGCTTTACAGAATATAAAAGTAGATGTCCGAGATTCCTTTTCGCTTTCCTCCGTCGTCGATAATAGTACGGGGAATGATAAAGCGGGAGTTGATCCCGACAATTTTATCATATCTTCTTCCGGCGCCGTGAGCGGTGGGCTCGTCGGAGTGATTTATCGCGCGCAAATGGAAGTTTCGGACGAAGATAACATGGAAATATCGCTTTCTCATATCGAATTTACGCAAGGCGGAAGCGGAGTCATGTCGGTATCTGCTCAGACACAGGACGAAAACAGTGTGGGTATCGCTTTTTCCGGTGGGCTCGTCGGATACCTTCATACGGGCAGCGAACAATATATCCGATATATGGGAAGCAAAAACGCCGATGCGGACGGGGCCGTGTATATTTTTGACTGTAATACGGAAATAAATTCTCTTCAAAACGGTTATGGTCCGGCTTATGCAGGCGGACTGTTCGGATATAATGCTTTTAAATTGAGGGAAGATCGAACGGAATCGGAGACCTATTATTTCCGTTTGACCGATTCTGAATCTAACTTTGACGTATCCGCGGTTCAGGCGGCAAAATCTAAAAATGCAGACACTCTGTATGAGGTGTGCAGCGGTTTTTATTCGTCCAAGTTACAACCCGGATATTCGATAGAAAATCTTCATTTTATCGTAGAAAAAGCGACTGTCACGGCAGAGCGGGAGGCGGGCTCCACCGCGGTGGGCGATATCGCGGCCGGCGGTCTCGCGGGCAAGGCGGGCGAGAAGAGCGGCGGAAGGTTCGGAAATATCGTGTTGGAATTTACTCCCGACGTCTCGGTAAACGCTCTCGGTTATTCGTTCGACTCTTATTGGAACGGCGGTGATGAGGGGAAAGGAAATAACGTCTATGCGGGCGGTTTTATCGGTTATATTCAGAATTATACAGTAGATAATATCGGGCTCAATTATAAGACGGCCGAATTTTCGGGAACGGGCGCGGAATTTGCCGTTTCAGGCGTGCAAAATGCAGAAGCTCCGGGGGTAGGAAATTCCGGAGTGGCGGGCGATTATAAATCGGAGGGATACGTCGGCGGAATGTTCGGAATGTTCGTGGACAGTACGGCGACGGGAATTCGGGTTTTAGGAAATTCTTCTGTTGCGCAAAATATTTATTTTACCTCATCAAATAATCCGAATACCGCTTGCGTCGGCGGATTGATTGGAGCGACTCGTTCCATAAATAAGGAATTCAGTATTGTCGGCGGCGAAGTTCGCAATATGGCCGTAATCGGTAAAGCATATAGCGAAACAAAAGCAAGTTCCGGCGATAGCGATTTATTTGCCGGCGGGTCAATCGGGGTTCTCGCGTGCGATCAAGGCATCACAGCGTTTACCAGCTAAAATCCATACGTACATGATACCGTAATCCAGTCCTTACGAGAACAATGGATCCTGACGTATGCAGGGGGCGTATTTGGGGGAATATGGTATAGCGGTACCTTTGAGGCGGCTTCCTGTGCGAGTATCGGTTGCAGTGTCGAAGCAAACAGTATTACGGGAGATGCTTACGCGGCGGGTATTTCCGGCCAAACAGAAGGCAGTATCACGGTTTCTTCTTCCTATACGATTAATACGACGGTACGTGCGGAAACTGTTTCAGGACGCTCCTATGCGTCGGGAACGGTAGGGCGCATAAAATCCGGTAATGTTACGAATAACTATTCCAATGCTTCTTTAAGCGCTTCTGCCAAAAGCGGTTCGGCATATTGTGCAGGAGTTGCTTTTATCGATAGTGATGATATAGTTTCTTCAAGACGTGAAAATGTGGGGTCTATATTCAACCCAAAATATGAGTATTACTATTATATAAACTCAAAGGATTTAGATGATTATAATAGCCGATTCGGTTATAACTATTTTGTCGCGGAGAATGCCTTTTCAAACTTTTCTGCCGCTTCTAATATTTACGCTTTAATGACAGTTGGCGGGAATATAGTAGAAGAATACAGGATAGAAAAAGAGTGGTGGGAAATTAGCGATAGTTATTCTGATATTCCCGCTACATATATTATATTGATTGACAACGGAAATACTTTGACAAATTCTCATAATCTTTCCCAAGGTGGAAATACTAAGATTTTTTCTCATCTGGATTTATCTTCCGCCACAATCGAACTTGGAAAGAATTCAGAGGGGATTTTAAGCCTTTCGGGACATGAAGTTACGGCTCAAAACGGAAACGGCGTCGTCTATGCGAGCGTGGTCGTTACCGTCAATGGCGCGCGTTATTCGTTGTGCTCTTATCCCATAACGGTCAACGACGGCGCAGGAACGATGGAATTCGGACTTTCCGTTAAATCTGACGGGAAAAATTTTGTCGCATACGTCGGTGAAGGCACTAATGCTCAATATGTGTGCGTCAATGTAGGAGACGCGAGTACCTCTCAAAGCGTCACTTTTGAGCCTGCAAACGGAGGCGTATTTCCTTCCAAAGCGAATATATATGCCGTTGACCCTTTCGGGATTGCTTCAACGGATTACAATGGTAGACTGACCGAAATTTTAGAAAATTTGGGTTCTCCCGTTCAGCCGTCCTATTTTAATGGTCAAGTTAATTTACAGTTTATCGGTGAAATAGGTGAACAGTCGGAAGGAAAGGCCGTGCCTTATGCCACATTGGACGAAGATATTATTATCGTTGTGCAATATACCGTCGGCGGCGAAAATTATAATCTCGTTATGGAATTTATTGCCAATGAGCCGACGGAAATCATTGTGACTGTCGGCGACGACACCCCCGCGCTCGGAACAACCGGTGAAAACAGTTATATATTTTCGCCGGGAGATGCGGTTCGTTTTGAAGCGACTGTCATGTATAAATATCCCGGAAATTCTTTTCGGACAGACGTCATTTTTTATGCCCCCGGGGATAGCGATTATCAAAATATAGTTAAGTCTAACGGTATGGTCTTCATACCCGAAGATGCAGCCGGTGACGGTCAAAAGACGTATGAAATTATTTGTTCTCTTTTAGACGGCTCATTAAAAGAATCCGTATTTATAACTGTCCGAAATGAAATTGAAGTCCGTTACGGCTTAACGGGCGCAAACGTTTCTTCCGACCGAAAAGCCGTTACGGGAAGCGATTACAAATTTACGTTGACTCCCCAACCTGGCTACGGATTACAGCCGACGGTAAAATTTTCTTTCCTCAGCGGCGAATATATTCCCGGAAAGGAAGACATAGGCAGTCTTAGTATTTCTTACGCGGATAAAGAGTATTCAATCGTTTATACGTTTGATTCCCCGACGGGCGCTTATGCGTTTACGCTTCCGGGCGATTTAATGGGCGTTTTATCGAATGACATTACGATAACTGCTTCATTTCCGAAAGTTTACACCTTGGCATTTTCGACGGAAGGAGGAGATAGTAACGAAGGAACGGACGGTTACTATACTTTGACGGTGGAAGCGGGCAGCTATATCAAAGATTTGGACGGTACTCCCGAATTTTCCGCTTTACAAAGCTGGATAGAAGCTCTCTCCCGCGACGGCTTCGATTTGCGCGGATTTTATCTTACAAACAATGCCAATTCTTTGCAGGGTTACGGAAAGTCTTTTGCCGACATGCTTACGGAGACGGATACCACGGTCGTCAACGGTGCAATGATGTTTTATGCCCGTTGGACGTATAACGTAGTTGTCGAAACGCCCGAGGGCGTGGAAGTGGAATCGGGGCTCGATACTCCGCTTGTGCAGGAAGGGCTCGTTCCGATCGACGATAAAAACGGCTTTGCTTTTATCGTTTCTCTTCCCGAAGGTTGGGGCGGGGATCCGAATTTCGATGTCTTTGTCCGTAAGAACGGAAATTTCGTCAAGGTCACGCAATACTGTATTTCCGGCGATAAGGAAAATATGTGGATTCTCTCGGCAGAGGGCTTGAAAGATTCGGACGGTATCATTTATCTGGTAATTTATGCCGATTCTTTGGAGCTTTCCATCGGAGACGCCACGTATTACGACGGAGATCAGATGTACGAGGACGGAATTTTCTCCCTCGAATATTATGTCAATTATGGCAACGGCGACACTCCGAATGAGAAAGTGACGTTCGGCTTCGGAACGGTTTTGCCCGAAAATACATCTTTGAGACTGTATTATTATAAAGACGGTTCTTTCGTTTGGTCGGGAAATTTGATTTTATCCAAAAAGTCCGATTCCGTTTCGGTATATGACTTCTCTTCCATGCAGGTCGGAAATGTATTCTCCGCGGATATTCGCGCGGGGGCAAAAGCGGAACGTTTCCGTTTGGTCGTCACGCTCCCGAATAACGAGAAAAATTTCAAAGCGGAGCCCGACGGAACGCAACTGACGTTTTCCGTTGAGAGATATAGTTATAAGTCCACAGTGACGGAATACGGGGACTATCTCAAAGAAAATCCTGTCGAATCCCCCGAAAAGAGCGGCTCTTGTGTGGGCAAATTGACGTTATATCCCGTCGTTTCCCGTTCGGTTACGGAAAACAGAACACAGCTTATTTATAGCGTCGGGACGGCTTCGGACGGCGTAACCGATTATCGTCACGAAGGTTCCGTGTATGTTTGGCAGGTCGAAAAGACCGCGGGCGGCGCGATCGACTATAATGCGGAAAAATCGGTTTTTGTCGAGGTATTCGGGCAAAACGCGGAACTCATCGTCACGACTACGGGAATCTATTGTTCCGCAGAAAACGTCAAGACCATAAATGTAAGCGGCCTGAGCGGGTATACCGTTTCCCTGCTCGAAGTGCGCAATCCGCAGTATCCCGCCGCGGGCGCGGTATTATGGTCGAAAAACGTTTCTTAAACCAATTAATTATGCTTCTCCCCATACAGTCGGGCCGTCTTTTGCGGTTCGGCTGTTTTTTATTGTGACAAAAAGTTTTTTGCGGTTATTGAGAAGAGGAGGAAAATTTTCACAAAACAGTCACAAAAAATTTTTTTGAAATACTTGACACGGTGTCAGAACAGTGGTAAAATATAGATACTGACATGATGTCAGAATAGATTTTTTGAGAGGAAGAAATGCCGAAAGGGTCGGAGGAGCTGACGGCGGCTCGTCGGGAGGAAATCATCAACGCTTGTGAAAAACTTTATCGGACGATGAGGTTTAAGGAGATCACGATAAAGGAGATCGGGCGGGAAACGTCGTTTACGCGGACATCGATTTACAATTATTTTGAAACGAAGGAAGAAATTTTTCTGGCGCTTTTGAAGCGGGAATATGACTGCTGGTGCGAAAGTCTTGCGGAAATCGCGGCGTGCAAGGACGAAAGGGCGGAGCTTGCCGAGCTTTTGGCCCATTCCTTGGAGGCGAGGCCGAACATGTTGAAGCTGTTATCCATGAATATGTACGATATAGAGGAAAACAGTCGTCTGGAATGTCTGACGGATTTCAAAGTTTCTTTCGGCAGATCCATGGCGTTGGTGCGGGCGTGTCTGAAAAGATTTTTTCCCGACATGGACGACGGGGAACAAAAGCGGTTTATTTATTCGTTTTTTCCGTTCATTCACGGGATTTATCCCTATACGTCCGCGACGGAAAAGCAGAAATGCGCAATGAAAAACGCGGGGGTGGAGTATATGCATATCGGCATTTATGAAATCGCGTATCGCGCGCTTGAAAAATTATTAAAGCGTTAAGGTATTAAGGCGGAAATGACCGAAAGAGTATCCTTTCGGCAAAAATAAAATTAAGGAGACGGAGATATGTTAGGAAATTTCACTTATTGCAATCCGACGAAGCTGCATTTCGGAAAAGATTCGTTGAACATGCTCAAAGGAGAACTTGAAAAGTTCGGAAAAAACGTAATGCTCTCTTATGGGGGCGGTTCCATAAAGAAAAACGGCATTTACGATAAAGTTGTCGCTATTTTGAAAGCGTGCGGAAAAAATATTTTCGAGGACGGAGGGGTAATGCCCAATCCCACGGTGGAAAAGCTGTACGAGGGATGTAAAATCGTGAGGGAAAACAATATCGATTTGATTTTGGCGGTCGGCGGCGGTTCGACCTGCGATTACGCGAAAGCGGTCTCCGTTTCGGCCTATTGCGAAGAGGACCCGTGGCAGAAATACTATATCCGTTTCGAGGAGCCTTCCTGCCGTATCGTACCCGTCGGCTGCGTATTGACGATGGTCGGAACGGGCAGCGAAATGAACGGCGGAGCGGTCATTACCAATTACGCGGAAAAGCTGAAAATCGGACACGTATTCGGGGAGGAAGTATTTCCGAAATTTGCCGTTCTCAATCCCGAATTTACCTTTACCGTTCCCGAATATCAGATGAAATCGGGAATTTACGATATCATGTCCCACATTCTCGAACAATATTTTTCGGGTGAGGACGACAATACGTCCGACTATATCGCAGAGGGGCTGCTCCGTTCGCTCATTCACAGTGCGGAAATCGCCGTAAAAAATCCTAAAGACTACGAAGCCAGAAGCAATATCATGTGGACGGCTACATGGGCGCTGAACACGCTCATCGCTCAGGGGAAGTCCACCGATTGGGAAGTTCACATGCTCGGGCAGGCGGTGTCGGCGCATACGGACGCCACGCACGGCATGACGCTCGCGGCGGTTTCGCTTCCGTATTATCGCTATATTCTGCCCTACGGACTGAAAAAATTCAAACGGTATGCGGTCAACGTATGGGGCGTCGTTCCCGACGGAAAGACGGATGCGGAAATCGCGGCCGAAGGACTGGACAAAATGGAAGCATGGATGAAGAAAATCGGGCTCGTCATGCGGCTTCGCGAACTCGGCGTAAAAGAGGACATGTTCGACGCGATTGCGGACAGCACCCTGATTATGGAAGGGGGATACAAAGTTCTCACCAAAGCGGAAGCGGTACAAATTTTGAAAGAGAGTTATTAAAGGAGGCTTTTATATGAGTAAAACATTGGTTGCATACTTCTCGGCGAGCGGAGTGACCGCGCGCCTTGCGGAAAAAGTTGCGAAAGTCGTAAACGGCGATTTATACGAAATCGTTCCCGCCAAGCCCTATACGGCCGCGGATCTGGATTGGACGAACGATAAAAGCCGTTCCAGCGTGGAAATGAAAAATAAATCTTTCCGTCCCGAAATTTCGGGCAAGGCGGAAAACATGTCGGATTATGACACGATTTATCTCGGATTCCCCATTTGGTGGTACGTCGCTCCGACGATCGTCAATACGTTTTTGGAAAGTTACGATCTGAGCGGGAAAACGATCATTCCGTTTGCGACGAGCGGCAGCAGCGGCATGGGCGGCACGAATGCAGAATTGAAAGATTCCTGTAAGGGTGCGGTTCTGAAAGAGGGAAAACGCTTTTCTTCCGATGCGACCGAAAAAGAAATAGAGACTTGGGTAAAGGGTTTTTCGAAATAAAACAAATCCCGCTTTGAAAAAGGAGAAAAGCCTATGGATAAAGTTACGGAAAAGGATAAAACGGCAGCCCAAAATAAAGTCACGGCGGGGAAAGACGCGCTCGGCGATTTTGCTCCGCAATTTGCTCACCTCCACGACGAGGTTTTGTTCGGAGAAGATTGGTCGAGAGAGGACAAACTTTCGCCCCGCGACCGCAGCATCATTACGATCACCGCGTTACTGACGAGCGGTATTTTCGATTCTTCCTTTTCTTTTCATTTGAAAAAGGCGAAAGAAAACGGCGTGACCAAAACGGAAATAGCGGAAATTCTCACGCAGCTCGCTTTTTACAGCGGCTGGCCGAAGGCGTGGTCTGCATTTCGGCTCGCCAAAGAGATTTGGTCGGAAGGGACCTCCGTGAAGGAATTTTCAAACGTATCTCTTTTCCCGATCGGGGAACCGAATACCGCGTATGCGAAATATTTCGACGGAAACAGCTATCTTGCACCGCTCGCTTTGAACGGTGTCAGAATTTCCAACGTCACTTTCGAGCCCGGCTGCCGCAATCATTGGCACGTTCATAAGGCAAAGAGCGGCGGCGGACAAATATTGCTCTGTACGGAGGGAGAGGGCTGGTATCAGGAATGGGGCGAGCCCGCAAGGCGACTCCGTGCGGGCGACTGCGTTACGATTCCCGCGGGGGTAAAACATTGGCACGGAGCGGCCAAAGACGGTTGGTTTTCACATCTTTCCGTCGAGGTTCCGGGCGAGGATACGGAAAACGAGTGGCTGGAAAGCGTCAGTCAGGCGGATTATGACGCTCTCGACGCTGAGAAATAAAGCGTGCGGAACTCCGCAGGGAGACGAAAAATGGAATACAGAACCAATCGCCGTACGGGAGATAAAATAAGCGTCATCGGCTTCGGTACGAGCGCTATTCCCCAAACGGAAGAAAAAGAATTTATCAAAACACTGAATTTGGCCTACGAGAACGGAATCAACTATTACGACCTCGCCACGAGCGACGCCTCGTGTTTTCCCGTTTTCGGAAAGGCCTTTGAAGGAGTGCGCAAAAACGTCATGTATCAGCTGCATTTCGGCGCCGATTATACGAAGGGCGGTTACGGCTGGACGACGGACGCGGAGACAATAAAACGTTCCGTGGATTGGCAGCTTCGACAATTGAAAACAGATTATATCGACTATGCGTTTATCCATTGTATGGACGAGGCTTCCGATTGGAAAAAATACAAAGACGGCGGAACGCTCGGCTATATCGGACGCTTGAAGGAACAGGGCGTCGTCAGACATATCGGAATGTCGTCCCATTCTCCTTCGATGGTGCAAAAGGTATTGGACTGCATGGCGCTCGACATGGTGATGTTCAGCATTAATCCCGCTTATGATTTCGAGCGCGGCGACGAATACGGAATAGGTTCGTGCGCGGAGCGCCAAAAGCTGTACCGTCGCTGCGAAGCTGCGGGAGTGGGAATTTCCGTCATGAAAGCATTTTCGGGCGGACAGCTTCTTTCGGAAAAAACGTCTCCTTTCGGAAAAGCGCTTACAGAGTATCAGTGTATACACTATGCGCTCGATAAACCGGGAGTTTTAACGGTTCTGCCGGGCGTCCGCGGAGAAAGCGATTTAAGAAGGATTCTCGGATATCTGTCGGCTAGCGAAGAAGAAAAGGACTATTCGGTTATCGCTTCATTCACGCCGAAGGAAGCGGACGGGAAATGCGTGTATTGTAATCATTGTCAGCCCTGTCCTGCGGGGATCGATATAGGCATGGCAAATAAATATTACGACCTTGCACGGGCAGGGGACGTTTTGGCGGCCGATCACTATAAAAAATTGGAAAAGAAGGCTTCGGATTGTATCGCGTGCGGACATTGTAACCGCCGTTGTCCTTTCCATGTCGATCAGATGTCCAGAATAAAGGAAATCGCCGCATATTTTCGAGAAAGACAATAAGGAGATTTATAGAGTATGGGATATTTGGGAGAAGAAATAAAGAAACTCGGCTTCGGACTCATGCGTTTACCGCAGAAAGACGGAAAAATCGACATCGAGCAGACGAAAGAAATGGTCGATTTGTTTTTAGAGGCAGGTTTTACATATTTCGACACCGCTTGGGCTTATGCAGGCAGCGAAGATGCAATTCGTGAGGCGCTCGTCGAGAGATACCCCCGCGAACGTTATCAGCTTGCAACGAAAAACGCCGCATGGATCGGCTGTAAGACGAGGGAAGAAGCGATTGCTCAATTCGATACCTCGTTAAAACGAACGGGAGCGGGATATTTCGATTTTTATCTGCTCCACAACCTCGGGGAAAGCCGTACGCATTATTTCGACGATTTTGACCTTTGGTCTTGGGTATGGGAAAAGAAGCGCGAAGGACTCGTCAAGCATGTCGGTTTTTCTTTCCATTCCACGCCGGAGGAATTGGAAACGATTTTGACTGCTCACCCCGAAATGGAATTCGTGCAGCTGCAAATCAATTATGCCGATTGGGAAAATCCCGCCGTACAATCCCGCGCTTGTTATGAGGTCGCGAGAAAACACGGAAAGCCCGTCATTATTATGGAGCCCGTCAAAGGCGGCATGTTAGCGACTCCTCCCGCATCCGTGACGGAAATTCTCAAACGCGCGGAACCGGATTCGTCGCCCGCCTCTTGGGCGATCCGCTTCGCCGCAAATCTCGACGGGGTCATCACGGTGCTTTCGGGCATGAGCGATTTGGCGCAAATGCGGGATAATCTCTCGCACATGAAGGATTTCACCTGCCTCACGAAAGAAGAACTCTCTACGCTTTCTCTGGCGCAGGAAGCGCTTCGGAAAATTCCGTTGATTCCTTGCACGACATGTAATTATTGTGCGAAAGTTTGTCCGAAAAATATCGGTATTTCCGGAACATTCGCCGCTCTGAACTGCCTTACTTTATACGAGGATATGGCGCGGGCGAAGCATCAGGAAGAATGGTTGGTATCGGGACACGGAAAGTCCGCCGCGACGGATTGCATCAAATGCGGCCGCTGCGAACAGGCCTGCCCGCAACATATTTCTATTCGCAAAGAGCTTGAAAGAGCTGCAAAAGAATTTTATGGAAAGGAGTAAAAACTATGATAGAAAATATACTTGCCCGTAAAGGGATTTCTTTGAAAATCAGATTGACGGTCAAAAGTTTGGTTTCCGCAGGCGTTATTATTCTTGCGGTAGTGTTGCCGCAGCTCGTGCATCTCGCCGCGGGACCTTCGGGCGGAATGACATGGCTTCCCATGTATCTGCCCGTATTGCTGGGCGGCTGCCTGCTCGGCACGTGGTGGGGACTCGGCGTCGGAATTCTCTCTCCGCTCGTCAGCTTTGCGGTTACATCGGCCATGGGGAGCGCGATGCCTGCGGCCGCCCGTCTGCCGTTTATGACGGCAGAACTCGCGGTATTCGCCGCTGTTTCCGGACTTTTTTCTGCAAAGATTTCCGAAAACGGCTGGATGGCATTTCCCGCAGTATTGCTCGCGGCGGTAAGCGGCCGCGCGGTATTCCTTCTCCTTACGGCGATTTTCCAAAGCGTTGCGCCCTTTACGGTTTCCGTTGTTTGGTCGCAGATTCAGAGCGGTTTTATCGGTTTGATTTTACAGGCCGTGCTCGTGCCGCTCATGGTTATGGGGATACGCGCACTCATGCGGAGAGAGAAGAATGACTGATTTGGAGCTTGCAAAACGGAATCTTGCAGGACATACGATTTGCCTTTGTAAAGACGGAAAGCTCTTGACGAGCAACAAGCGCGGGATTTCTCCGATGATGGATTTTATCGAAGAAGGCCGCGACGTGACGGGATATTCCGTTGCGGATAAGATAGTCGGCAAAGCGGCGGCGTTTCTTTTTGTCCTTGCGGGAGTCACGGGGGTTTACGCGGAGGTCGTATCTTCCGAAGGAAAAAGGGTTTTGGACGAACACGGTATTCCCTGTTCGTTTTCCGTCATGACGGAAAACATCGTCAATCGAAAAGGGGACGGAATGTGCCCGATGGAAACTCTCGTGCAAGAGGAAAATGAACCGAAAAGAGCCTATATGCTTTTGAAAAAGAAGCTGTCCGAAAATAGTTAGAAAAATCCCGCCCGAAATATTTTTTCGAGCGGGATTTTTCCTTTTTGCGTCACTAAAAAACCAAAAAGTAAACATATCGGACAAAAAATTTAATTGCAATTTTCAGGAAAAACCGTTATAATAAAATAAACGATATTCAAAGCCCGAAAGGTATGGGCGAAAAAAAGGAGCATGGATCAATGGAGAAAAAAATCCCCGTTGTAGTTGTCAAACAGTTGACGGATACGCGAAAAATTCTTTCCGCTTTGCGGGAATACGGTATCCGTTGTGCGGAAATCACTTTCCGAACGGATTGCGCGGCGGAAGCTATCAGATTGGCGGTAAAAGAATTCCCCGATATGGAGATAGGCGCGGGGACGGTCATTGACGGGAAGCAGTGCGAAAAAGCGCTTGCCTCAGGGGCAAAATTTATCGTTTCTCCGGGCCTTTCCGTAGAGGTGGCGGAAATGTGTAAAGAGAAGGGAGTTCCGTATTATCCCGGCTGCGTCACGCCTACGGAAATTATGCAGGCTTTGTCCTTAGGAATTACCACGGTAAAATTCTTTCCCGCGAATATTTACGGCGGCTTAAAAGCGTTAAAGGCGCTTTCCGCGCCGTTCCCGCAGGTCAGATTTATTCCCACGGGCGGCGTAAATAAAGACAATATGGACGAATATCTGGCGTTTGAAAAAGTCGCTGCGATAGGGGGCAGCTTTTTTGTAGAGGAGGCATTGTCGGAATGAAAAAAGCGATTACCTTTGGAGAACTCATGCTGCGTTTAGCGCCCGAGAATTATCTTCGTTTCGTGCAGAGCGAAAAATACGAAGCCACCTTCGGCGGTGCGGAAGCCAATGTCGCGGTGAGCCTTGCCAATTACGGAATAGACGCAGCGTTCGTCAGTAAACTCCCGTCGCACGAAATCGGTCAGGCCGCGGTAAACAGTCTGAGAAAATTCGGCGTAGATACTTCTCTCGTCGTCCGCGGCGGAGAGCGCGTGGGGATTTATTTTTGCGAAAAAGGCGCCAGCCAGCGCCCTTCCAAGGTCATTTACGACCGCGCTCATAGCAGTATTGCATCGGCGGAACGGGGCGACTTCGATTGGCAGAAAATTTTTGACGGAGCCGATTGGTTTCATTTTACGGGGATAACGCCCGCCCTTTCGGAAAATACGGCGGAAATCTGTCTCGACGCGGCAAAGACGGCGAAAAAGCTCGGCGTTACGGTTTCTTGCGACCTCAATTTCCGCAAAAAACTTTGGAGTAAAGAGAGGGCGGGAGAAGTCATGAGCGAGCTTTGTCGTTTCGTGGATTATTGTATCGCCAACGAAGAGGACGCAAAGGACGTTTTCGGAATAGAGGCGGAAAATACGGACATTTACGGCGGCAAGCTGAATGAAGCCGGATATATTTCCGTCGCGGAAAAGCTGTCGGAAAAATTCGGATTCAAGGGCGTTGCGATTACGCTGAGAGAAAGCCTCTCCGCCAGCGACAATCATTGGAGCGGCATGCTCTATACGGGCGGACAGGCGTATTTTTCAAAGAAGTATGCCGTGCATATCGTGGACAGAGTCGGCGGCGGCGACAGTTTCGGCGGCGGGCTCATCTATTCCCTGTTAAACGGTTACGCACCTCAAAAAGCCATTGAATTTGCTGTCGCGGCAAGCTGTCTCAAACACAGCATCGAAGGGGATTATAATCTCGTTTCGGCGAGTGAAGTGGAAAGTCTTGCAAACGGAAATGCCAGCGGCAGAGTACAGAGATAAATCTCAACAGATAAATAAATCCCCGCCCTGCCTTTCGGCAGGGCGGGGATTGTCTTATTTCATAATTACGAGAAAAACGAACGATTATCGCATTCATGATTACAGGCAAAACGAAAGATTGTCGCATTTCATGGTTATAAATAAAGCGCGCCCGTCACGATTGACTGAATTTTTTATATTGCAGAGGGGTGAGAGAAACTCTTTTCTTAAACAGGCGGGAAAAATAGCTGTAATCGTCGAAGCCCACCGTTTCGGCGACGCACTTTAATGGCAGGCCTTCGATAATCAGTTTTTTTGCCGCTTTCAGTTTTTCGTCGATAGCGTAATCGATGATAGACTTTCCCGTTTCTCTGCGAAATACAGAGGCACAGTGCGCGGGGGAAAAGAATGTTTCGTTTCCGATATCCTCCAAGGTAATTTCCTTTCCGAGATTGTCGGAGATAAATTTTTTGATTTTCAGCGTCAGAGGACTGAAATTTTTGGTATTCAGATTGACGGCGAGTTGTTTGAGTATACATCGGAGAATGAGCGTCAGGCGCTCGGAATCGTCCGTCATTTGGGCATGAATCTCATCGCAGGCGGAAAGGAGCAGCCTTATTTCGTTAGTCACGCCGTCGACAATATGTAGCGGCAGGGAGAGGGGCTCGTCGTCGGGGGCGGGATAGAAATTGAAGCTGACGTAGTTGGAATTTTCAAAGGCTTTTCTGACGCGCGTAGCGTTTTTGGGCGCATAGAGCACGTCCCCGCTTTTTAAGACGACGGTCTTTTTGTTGATGGCGTACTCCAAAGAGCCGTTCAATAACAGAGTGAGTTCGCAGAAATTGATAGTGGATTTTGGTACCATACCAAAACTTACGAATTTATTATGCTTGAAATAGCAAAGTTGCATAGCAATCCCTCTTTGTCGTACATGAAACGACACGGTTCCATGGAAATCCTCAGATAATGCTAAAAATCGCAGATACGGCGCGGATTATTCATTGATTTTGTGCAAAAAAGTGATATAATTATACCACGGAGACAAAGGAATGTCAAGATTTATCTTTGAGAGGAGAGCGGAAGAATGATAAAATTGTGCGCATTTGCCGACGAAGCGGCGGAAAATCTGGAAAGCCAGATTTCTGCGCTGAATAAAAACCGTATCGGATATATTGAACTCCGCAGTATTTCGGGGAAAAACGTGGCCGATTTTATGCCGTCCGAAGCGGCGGAATACGAAAAGAGGCTGACGGACGGCGGAATTGCCGTATGGTCGATAGGTTCGCCTTTGGGAAAGGCGGATATAGGCGTGTGTTTTTCCGAGTATTCGGAAAAGGTAAAGAGGGTATGTGAGACGGCGAATATCTTTCATACGGACAAAATCCGCGTATTTAGTTTTTTCCATGCCTATAAAGAGAGGAATAAAGTTCTCGATTACCTCGGCGGCATGGTGGAAACGGCGGCTTCCTTCGGGGTAAAGCTGTACCACGAAAACGAGAAAGAAATTTACGGAGATACGGCGGAACGGGTTGCGGATCTTCTGAAAAACGTAAAGGGTTTAGGCGGAGTATATGACCCCGCGAATTACGTTCAGGTCGGACAGGATATGGAGCGGGCGTTAGAATTGGCATTCGATAAAAGCGATTATTTCCATATCAAAGACGCGATATTTTCCACGGGTGAGATCGTTCCCGCGGGGCTGGGCGACGGCTGTATTTTGCGATTGCTCGACAAAATCGATACGGATACGGTGCTCACGCTCGAACCGCATCTGGCGCTCTTTTCCGCTTATCGGAATATCGACGCAAGCGAACTGAGACATAAATTCCTGTATGCCGATAATGCTTCCGCGTTCGACGTGGCGGCGGACGCGCTGAAAGGCCTGCTGGAAAAATCGGGTTATCGGGAAAAAGACGGGGGCTATGAACGCGAATGAAAGGGACGATGTGGAAAGCTGTTCCCGTCCCTTGGCGGAGACGGAAAAAAATATGCGCTATATAGCAAAGGAGTTGTAAGGATGGAAAAAATCAGATTCGGAATTATCGGATTGGGAAATCAAGGTTCTACCTATGCGTTGCAGATTTTTGAAAAGGGAGAAATCGAGAACGGAACGCTTTCGGCGATGTGCGATATCAACCCTGCAAAAATCGAATATGTAAAAGGAAAGACGCAAAACAAGGAAGCAAAATATTTTACCGATTATAAAGAAATGCTGGACAGCGGACTCTGCGACGCGGTGCTGATAGAAACGCCGCACTACCTTCATCCCGAAATGGCGAAGGAATGTTTTGCACGGAATATTCATGTCCTTTGCGAGAAGCCCGCGGGGGTATACGCCAAACAGGTTCGGGAAATGAACGAGGCGGCGGAAAGGAGTCAGGCAAAATTTTCGGTAATGTTCAATCAGCGCACGAATTGCGTTTACCGTAAAATGCGCGAAATCGTACGTTCGGGCGGGATTGGCGAATTACAGCGCGTGACTTGGATTATCACCGATTGGTACCGACCTCGGTTCTATTATCAAACGGGCGGCTGGCGCGCGACTTGGTCGGGGGAAGGAGGCGGAGTGCTCATCAACCAATGTCCGCATCAGCTCGACCTCGTTTCCTGGGTGGTGGGCGAACAGCCCGCTTTTGTGCGCGGATTCTGCGGTTACGGGAAATGGCACGATATCTAGGTCGAGGATGAAGTTCCAGCGTATATTAGAGATAA
>ENA-UOJL01001794-UOJL01001794.1-human-gut-metagenome-genome-assembly--contig:-P47-NODE-1794-length-20438-cov-6.192219_pt1 | contig 20438 bp, 17 predicted proteins | sample MGYA00242347_ERZ723894 | MGnify/ENA metagenome assembly ERZ723894
TTTTTTTTTTTTTGTTTTGGGTGTTGTTTTGTTTTCTGGTGTTTTGTTCGGTCCTTTTTTTTTATGGGTTTTGTCTCCGTTTTCGGCTTGCTGTAGAGAATCGGGAAGAAGCGAAAGATCTTTCAGGGATAAAGCTGCCGCATTTTTGTTTCCGGAAGCAGAAAAAGGCAGTCTGCAAGCCTGACCGCAGCATCCTCTGTTTGCCGAGCGTGAGCCGATAACTGACGACATATAGCACTGTCCGGAAACCGACATACATAATGCTCCGTGAACGAATATTTCCGTTTCGATATCTTCTCTGCAAATTTTTTCAATTACATCACGGTCAAGTTCTCTTGCCGGAACTACTCTTTTAAATCCGAGAGTTTTAAGCATAGCCGCTCCGGCGGCTGTATGAACGGACATCTGCGTTGAGGCATGAAGAACCGCATCCGGAACACAGCGTTTTATAAGCTCTGCACATCCGATATCCTGAACGATATATGCGTCAATTCCGGCAGAGGCTGTAAATTTGATATACTCGCAGAAATCAGAGGCTTCATCATCGGTTATAACGGTATTTACCGCAAGATAGAGCTTTGCACCGTATTTATGACAGAGGTCGGAAGCTTCTGAAATTTCATCATTTGTGAAATTAGAAGCGCTGTTTCTTGCGGAAAATTTTTTTCCGCCAATATAAGCTGCGTCCGCACCTGATCTCAGGGCAGCAATAAGAGTTTCCATGCTGCCAGCCGGAGCAAGTATTTCCGGTTTGCTCATCAGATGCTGTCCTTTAGCTGTTTGAGCTTGACCATATTCTCAAGCTGAACTATTTTGGATTTAAGAACCTCGATCTCTTTTTGAGCGGAATCACGTTCTATCCGGGTTTTTCCTGCTTCATCGACATATTCTTTAGTTTGATTCCTGATATTATCGAGTTTTTTATTAGCTTTATTCAAATCGTCAAGAATGCTGAGCGCAACCATGATAGAGGCGGCATAAGGAGAAGCGCCGCTTCCGGAATTCATGATCTCGTTTATTTTTGATTCAAGCGCTCTTGCAAGAGCGTAAACATAATTCGGTGATTCTGAGGTTTTTATTTTGTATTCTTTACCGCAGATAATAACTTTAACGTCATTAAGCATTTTGTGTATCTTCCTTTCTGAGCAAATTTTCTCCATTCTTCATTATACAACATTTCCCTTTAATTTGGAAGAGGGTTTTTTAATATTTTTCAAAGAAAATTGTCTGAATCTGATTATTATTGCTGTTTCAGCCTTAATATTTGCCGGCATGAGAAAATTTTTTATTTGCGGATCAATAATATCTTTTCAGACCGATCACAATGCCGAGTATTTCTACTTCATCGACTATTATTGGCTGCATTGTGTCATTTTCAGGCTGTAGACGGAAGTGGCCGTCTTCTTTAAAGAATCTTTTAACAGTAGCGTCGCTTCTGTCAATGAAGGCGACAACAATGTCACCGTTTTCCGCATAGGAATCACGTTTAACGATAACTATATCGCCATCGAGAATACCTGCGTTTATCATGCTCTCGCCTCTGATTTTAAGGGCGAAAAGGTCGTTTGGATCATATGAACCAGCTTCAAATCCGACATATCCTGTTATATCCTGATAAGCAGTGATAGGCTGACCTGCTGTGACAGTTCCAATTATCGGAACTGACGCTGTTCCGCTTCCCGGCAGACGTAAGGTACGGTTAAGATTACCGGATTTTTCGATAAGTCCTTCGTTTACAAGAGTTTCAATATATCTATGGGCAGTTGATGTTGATTTAAAGCCCATATAGTCCATGATCTCTCTTACGGATGGCGATATTCCATCACTCAGACGGCTTTTGATATAGTTGAAAACAGCAATTTCTTTTTCTTTCAGCATAATTAATCCTCCTTGCTGAGTTTGTTTAATATCATTTTAGCTATTTTATATGCGTCTCCGCAGCCGAGAGTGATGATAAGATCACCGCTTTCTGCGTTTTTACAGACATAATCGCAAATCTGACCGAAGTTGAAATATTTTCTTTCGTCGGTCCATTCAGCGTTTTCATCCTGCGGAAACCAGATGCATTCAGGGATTTTTTCGGCAAGGTGACGTGTGAAAATACCGTATGTGTTTTTCTCACGGCTGCCCATAATATCAGTTAAAACGGTTTTATCGGGAATCTGAAGAACTCTTGCGAAATCGTCAAGGAGCAGCTTAGTTCTTGAAAAGGTGAACGGCTGGAAAATTGCCCAGACATTATTGAAATTCATTTCCATTGCAGCTCTGAGAGTCGCTTCAAGCTCTGTCGGATGATGAGCGTAATCGTCGACTACAGTTATACCCTTTTCTTCGCCAAGCTTTTCAAAACGTCGTTTTGCTCCACGGAACTCCTCAAGACCTTTCTGAACTGCGGCAAAATCAATATTGAGATAATGTGAAACAGCCACAGCGGCAAGCGAATTGAGAACATTGTGTATGCCGGCAACGTGAAGAGTGATTTTTCCAAGTTTTTCGCCCTTATACATTGCGTCAAAGGTTGTAAGCAGACCGTTTTCATGGTTGACATTTTCGGGATAGAAGTCGCATGAGCGGTCTGAGCCAAATGTTATAATATTCTTTTCAAGACCGCTGACGGCGTCCATAGTATTTTTATCCGAACCGTTCACGATAAGGAGCTTAGAGGTCATTTCCGCAAACTTTCTGAAGGATTTTTTGATATTTTCAAGAGTTCCGAAATAATCGAGATGATCGGCGTCGATATTGAGAATTACCGAGATATCCGGTGAAAGCTTTAGAAAATGATCTTCAAATTCGCATGATTCACACACAAGAGTATCGCTTTTTCCGGCAATTCCGCTTCCTCCTATACATGGTAGCTTTCCTCCGATATAAGCTGACAGATCAACTCCGGCTGTATAGAGAATCTGCGTTATCATTGAAGTTGCAGTAGTTTTTCCGTGAGTTCCAGTAACGCAGACGGCATTGTCATACCAGCTTGTGACGATTCCAAGAAGGTCTGCTCTTTCAAGAACAGGGATTCCGCTTTGTCTTGCAGCCATAAGTTCGGGATTATCTTCCATAATGGCAGCGGTGTGGACTATAAGGTCCGCTCCTTGAATATTTTCGGCGTTCTGACCGATGAAAATGGGAATTCCCATTTTTCTGACAGCTTCAAGAGTTTCAGTTTCGTTGTTATCCGAACCGGTAAGAAAATATCCCTGTGAATGCAGTATCTGGGCGAGCGGATACATTCCCGAACCGCCTATGCCAATAAAATGAATATGTTTTTTGTTGTTTAAAATACTATTATCCAAAGTACTTCACCTTTCATTATCAGAGTGAATTTCCGAATTATCGGAAAATTATAATTATCAAAACATCATTATATGCATATGCTTTTTATAACATATGGGTTAAACATGATGATAATTTCAAATAAACAGACTGCTCCGGATTCTGTGCAGAATAGTCATATTCCAAGCATTCTTGCGGCTTTCAGAATTACTATCTGAGTTTTTCCGTCCTTGATCTCGCCGTTCATAACCATATCAACAGCTTCCGAAAGAGGCAGTTTGATAACATCGAGAAACTCGTCTTCATCAAGCTTCTGCTTTTTGAATTCAAGTCCTTTTGCCAGATACATATGGGTTATTTCGCTGTTGTATGCCGGAGTAGGGTACATTTCGCCGAGATAGACGTATTCGCTGCAAACGCAGCCTGTTTCTTCAAGAAGTTCTCTCTTTCCGCATTCGCTGTGATCTTCGCCTTTTTCAAGTTTTCCGGCAGGAACTTCAACGGTCACTGTTTTGAACGGATAGCGGAATTGTTTTACCATGTAGATCTCGTTGCTGTCGGTTACAGGAATCACACAGACTCCTCCGTGATGAAGAAGAACGTCACGGATCGCAGTATTTTTGTTTTCAAGTTCAACAGTATCATGGGTTATCGTAAAGATAGAACCTTCATATACTATATCGCTTGATACGGTTTTTTCTGCAAGATGATTGTTTTCCATATTTTGTCTATTCCTTTCCTGAAAGTCTCCGGCAGTATTCCTGCGACGCACTGACTTTGTGGCATGAAGCGTAGTCGTAGAAGCGTGTATGTCCGGCAGAATTATTATTATCTTTTTTCTTTAGGATGCGGCAGATAACGATGTATCCTGCTAAAAGCATGATTCCCGAAATAGTTATGATAATTCCTGTTGTAAGTCCGGGAGTTTTGTAACTGAAAACGATTTCGTTATCTCCTTCGTCCGCCTTTACAGCCATAAAACCATATGAAACCTTTTCAACGTCAGTTTTTCTGCCGTTTACATAAGCTTCCCAGCCGTCGCTGTAAGGAACGCTGAAAAATACGAGCTGCGGCTTTTCAAGATTTATTTCCGACTTGAATCCGTGATGATCATAGCTGAAAGATGATGACGCAGTTTTCTGTTTTTCTTTGCATGAGCTAATGTAATCTTGTTTTGAAAGCGTTTCATTGTTATCATATTCTGTGAGAATACCGGAATATTTTTCAATTTGTTTATCGTTCAGCACAAGAGCGTTTATAAGCGACTTTTCACGTTCGGAGTCACTCTTTTTCTTTGCATTTTCTTCTGAAATATAACTTTCATAAGGAAATCCCATGGGAATATAAAGCTTATTTTCATAGATCTCGAAGTATTCGTTTGCGCCGATATATTCAAAACCCGGAAGCTCCTCTGTAATGTCAGCATTTGAAAAGTCGGGGTCGAATCCAAGATCTGAAGCAATTGAGGAAAGATTTTCGTTTTTTGAAGAAGGAGATTTTTTTATTTCTTCATACGTTTTATTTCCATAAAGTTCTCTGTAGTAATATTTTACTGAGAAAAGTCCACGAAGAGCGTAATGCGATATATCTGCTCTTGAAGCAACGTCACGAGGCAACCCGATTTCGTGGTAGAAGTCCATAATAGAGGTATTTACAACGCTTTGGAAAGCTCTCATATTCGGCAATCCCCAAAGCATGGAATAGTTATCACAGTCTTCGGAGATGTCAATACGGAAGAAATTATCTTCACTGACGGATTCATATGCCTCACCGTTTATCGCCGAATCAGTATATAGTTTTGCTGATGGTATGTCGGCTGCTGTATAGTAAATCGTGGTCATCAGACATACGACCGAGGCAAAAGCTGTCATCCAGACGCTGATCTGCATAAAAGGACGGTTCTTTTTTCTTAGTCTGAATAAAACCGCCGAGGCGATAAGACAGGCTGCTGAGACTCCGATAACTATCCAGAAATATGCAGTATAGGTAGGCAGGATAAAGAAAAGCGGTTTATTATTTCCATCTGAAATGGGAAGAATTCCGATTAATGCGAATGCAGCAAGGAATCCGGCACAGATTTTCCAGCCGAAATCAAGCGGAGCGTCTTCGTTGTCCAGAGCGTTCGCTGTCATCATAGCAAAGATGAGTATCGGCATATAAAACCAGCGGGCGTAATAATAAGAGTTTGCCGCTTGAAACAGACTATTAAGAACGGGAATAAATGCAAAGATCACACAGCAGACAGAAAGTCTTGATGCCCAGTGCTTTTTTCGTCCTTTAACAAAAGCAATAACTCCTGCCATGGAAAACAAGGGGAGATATCCTCCGATAGACGCCCATTTTTCGTATTCGGAATCGAACAGATTAGGCCTTGCCGGCGTATCGGGCGGCATGAAGAATGATTGGATAATTCTCGGGATAAGTGTGTTGTCATTGTATATAACCATATCAAGACCGTATGAAAAGCTGCTTACTCTGTGGTTTGAAATTATTGCCAGCGCAGACGGAATAAGGATAAATCCGGCTATCATGGTTCCGATAACGGCTTCAAAAACAAGTCCGAAGAATTTTTTCCACGATGTATTGAAATCGGGAGATTTCATTCGGAAAAGATAATACAGAACGAGAAAAACGGCCTGCCCTGCGAAGAAATAATAGTTGATAATTGCCATAAGAGCCGTGGTTAAAGCGAAAATACCCTTGCGGCCGTTATTTATATTTTCCTCCATTGCAATAAGCATAAGAGGGAAAAATGCGGTGACATCCTGAAAATGGTTGAAGAAAATATTGAAAGCCTGAAATCCGGAGCAAGCGTAAAGAAGCGCTCCGACCAGTGACGCTTCTTTGCTGCGTACAAAGCGTCGTATATATGCATAAGCTGTCAATGAAGCGAGACCGTGCTTTACTGCAAGCAAAACCGGCATTGAGAATGTTACAAGACCTCTTGGAAGAATTGTGGTAAGCCAGAAAAAAGGACTTCCGGAAAGATAGAATGAATAAGAAGTCAGAAAATCCGAACCGAGGTCAGTGAGCCAGTTCCAGCCGAAAGCTCCGCCGCTTCTGACGGTATCGTTTGCCATATTATAAAAAGGTATCTGCTGGGCATTATAATCACCGGAATATATAAAATATCCCCGATTTGAAATCATAATGGGAACAATCGAAATAAACAGACAGCCGAATCCGAGAAGAAATGCCGTCAGATATTTTTCTTTGGAATAGCGAGATACTTCCCTCATTTTTTTTTGCATTTTGTCCTCCGTAAATGAATGGTAAATATACACATTTTATTATAACACATTTATTCTCAAAATAAAAGTATTTTTTCAAAAAAATAGAAATATTTTTCTGAACTTTATTTGGGTAAAATAATAAAATATATTCTGAGCAGTTGCAATTCAAGTCAAGATGTGATAAAATAAAAAGTACTCGTAAGGGTTTGTTGTTATATAATATTAATGTCCCAATAGCTCAGTAGGATAGAGCGGCTGCCTCTTAAGGTTACGAAAGACCTCTCGCCTTTTACCCAAAGGCGAACGATAGGATTCCTAAAATTTAATAAATGTCCCGGTAGCGTAGTGGATAACGCAACCGCCTCCTAAGCGGTAGATCGGAGGTTCAAGTCCTCTCCGGGACGCCAGAAACAACGCCGAAAGCCTTGATTTTACAGGATTTTCGGCTTTTCTTATTTCCTCCAAACCTTTAGCCGGATACCGTTCCTTCTTCTCTTATATTCCATCGGAAAAATTTTACTGATAGCGTCTCTTACTGAAATCCCTGCTAATCAAATTAGCAGGATTTTTTCGTTTTTGCTAATCAAAATCGTGTTTCTGCTAATCGCTCGAAAAATCCTGCTAAAATTCCTGCTAATTGAAAAGTGTGCTTATTTGTGTCCTATCTCGTTTTACCCTGTCTTTTTTGTTCTCTTTCTTAGAGCTTCCCTGATAGTCCTCTTACCTATTTATAAATAAAGATTGCCGCTTGTTTCTCTTATTTTGAGAAGCAGGCGGCTTTTTTGCGTTTTGGAGGAGCTTGAAAAAATTTTTTCAAATTAGGGTTGGAATCCACCCTCTCTCAGTGGGAATAGGTTAAGGGGTTAAAACCACTCCTAAACGGAGTGCCTTCCTTCGCTGCATTTTGACAACTGAATATACAGGCACTAAGGACTTTATTTCTGATGTCATTATAACTGTTTGGTAACCACACTCTTTTGAATTGAGGGTTAAGTTTTGAAACAAGTATAGAATTATTTGGGACAATATATTTATTACTACTAATCTCACTACCTTTTTCTATTACTGGTAATTTGTATTCATCAAAAGCTGGAATACTGTAGTGAAGAAAAATCTTTTCAGGTGTTTCAAATGGTGATACCGATTTCGTTACAATATCAGCAAAGTCGGAAAGTGATATAACTCTCCACTCTTTAGGAATATTTCGTTGTAGTTCATCATTCCAAACGGTACAAGCGGTTTTGTTATATTTCAGTTCATTCTGTAAAGCTGAAAGCTTTTTCTGTATTTTGAGCAATTCTGTAACATTGTTACCAAATCCATTTTCTATAGTAGCTATTCTCTCGGTATATTCTTCTTCAAGAGGGAGCTCGAATCTCGTAACAACCGTAAAATATTGTCCCGCAGAAAGAGAATACTTCCTATTAGCTATGTCATCATAAGAAACAACAGCAGAGAAATTTTGGATTTTCTTTCTGTGTACAAATGTATCAACAATGCTATCAATCTCCTGATCGTTTAGCCTGCGTTTTTTATTTTTTCCATCTTGATATTCTTCACCAAGTTTTTCGGCATCGATAAGAATAACATTATCATTGCTTTTTGCCATATCAAAGAATACAACAGAAACATTAGTGCCAGTATTTGCAAAGACGTTTGCAGGCATTTTTATTGCACCAGATACAATTCGTTCATCAACAATCTGTTTCAAAATCTTATTCTCAATTCCCGTTTTGGCAGTTAAAAAACCAGTTGGTGCAACGATAGCTCCTTTTCCATTTGCTTTTAAGGAGTTAATTAGGTGCTGAATAAAGCAAGTATATATAGCCATACTTTCTTTTTTGTTGGCAGGGACATTAGGAACATCTGCCCAGAACCTTGCAGGCATTGCTGCGATTTTTTCTCTTGTATCCGAAAAATCCATCTTAAACGGCGGATTTGACACTACATAATCAAACTGCCTGAGAGACTGTCCATCATCACTCTTATGATACGGAGCAAGGAGCGTATCGCCTTGGATAGCGTGATCGAGCGAGGAAACCAGCCCGTTCAGTATAAGATTGAGTTTCAGCATCTTGTTACTGCGCTGGGAAATATCCTGAGCGAAGATAGTACACCTATCTTCTCCGATCTGATGACCGAGAGCCATTAACAGCGTTCCCGTACCTGCGGACGGATCGTAGCACTCTATGTTATGCAAGTCGGCATCATCACCGACCAAAAGCCTTGCCATAATGGTAGCGATAGCGTGAGGAGTATAGTATTCCGCATACTTACCGCCGCCTGCCGTGTTGTAGTCCTTGATAAGATACTCAAAGATAGCGGCGAAAAAGTCATAATGCTCCGAGAATGTCTCCTCAAAGGAGAAATTTACGAGCTTGTCCACCAACGCACGGGCGAAAGGCGCTCTTTGGGCTTCATCTGTAACATACTGCGTGAGCTTCTCAAACAGCGGAATTTTCGTATTCTGCGTAGTCTGAGTTGAGAATATATCTATATTCTTATCGGCAATATCGATCATTGTCTGATCGAAAATAAGGTCAAAATCGCCTTTTGCCTGCTGATTCCACAGGTGCGAGATAAGGTGTTCAGGATTAAGTCGAGGAATATCGGGATTCATCGTGTCAAATAAATCTTCACGCTCATCTTCCGACAACTCAGAATAAGCAATCTCCCACTTTTCAGCCGAAGCGACACGTTCGTTGAGCTTCTTGATCTCATAGCCAAATTTATCATTCAGATACTTATACAGGAATACCTGAGTTATGATTTTATACTCGTTTCCGTCATTTCCCATACCATAGGTCTGGCAGGTCGATTTCAGAGAGTCAATAAGAGATATTGTTTTTTCTTTTATCTGCGAATCTATTGATTATACTCCTAATTGTCAAGTGCTCGGATAGGTTGCATTGTACTGGCTGAGGTACTGAGAAGATATGCGGGATTGAATGAATACTCTGTCCTCTCTTGTACCCTTTATGCCCAATGTATCCATACCTTGCTTGATTTGTGACATTACGGTCTGCTCAAAGTAAGCATCTTTCTTCAATATATCGTTGCGGTCAAAGACCTTTTGGTCTATGTCGAACTTGATTGATTTCAGAGCTTCCAAAATTTCCTCCTCATAGCCTGAGATGATAGGTGCAGTTCCTTTTGCTTTCCTCTGAGCGTTTTCTTCCCTTATCCTCTTATGCACCCTTGCAAATTTCGGATCACCGTCATATTTACGCATAAGAGCCTTATTCCTTTTCTGAAGCTCTGCCAGTTTTTGGAGGACTTCATCTAATGCCTTAGAACGCTCCATGAACTCGTGGACAGTATCGGCAGTGAAGCCAAATTCCTTAAACCTTTGCATAAAGGCTTCTCTAATGGAGATAAATTCGGGATCGTCCTGATATATGTTCTCAGTAAAGGATTGTATCGTTCTCCGCCATTTTTCGTGCGATGAATATTTATTTACTGTACAAACAGCATCTATACTCCATATAGTTATAGCACAAATCGCACAATTAGTCAATCTACAAATCGACGTTTTTCTCCATTTTCACCGAAGAAAAAAGCGCTCTAACCATCAAGGCTAAAACGCTTCACATATTATATCCATTATAAGTGTCGGTAGGTACTGCTACGGGTATAGTTGCAGATGTGTATTCGCACATTATTGACGATGACAGACGCATAAACGCTCAAAGATTTGAGGACACTTTCTATAATCCAAAAGAGCCAACAATTTCTGAAAGTGAAGCTGCTGATTCTCAGTCAATAGCACAGGTCAATGCAGAACTGGTTGCTCAGTTAATAGCAAATCCCGGTTTTCTTACGGCAGTTCAAAAGGCTATGAATGAAATGAAAAGTTAGAAAAAAACGGTGTAGTGATAGAAATTGCTATACCGTTTTTATTTTCGGCAGAGATGCGGGATAAAGCGTAAAAAACTATCATTCAGAAGTACCATTCAAACTAACAAGGGAAACAAACCTTTTCCCTTATTTCTAAAGCGAGCTAATTTCCATCCAAAAAGCAGGACTGAAAATCCTCAAAATTAGCAATAATCAGCCAACACAACTCAGCACAGACAATGTTGAAAAGTCGTTGAAAATACTGCATTTTCCAGCATAAATTATAACCCCAAAACACAGGCTCGGCATATCTCCTAAGCAGAAGACCATGAGCTGTCCATAAAGAGGCGTCATATTGTATTTACGTTTTCATTTATGCTGATTTGACAATATCGTTTTCCCTGCCAAGTTTGCCTACGAACCTGTAAAAGATCTCGATTTGCTGAAACACATTCCCATCCGCAGTTTGTTCCTTTTGATGAACTACAATTTTATCGATCAGTTCATTGAGAATTGCCGCATCCAACTTATCCACGATCGTATATTTTCGGATAACATTTATGAACATATCCGCACTGTCAGACTGCTTCTGCAGTTCCTCAAGTCTTGCTTTCATTCCAAGAATGGTACTGCGGATTTCTGATTGTTCAGCCTCATAACTTTGCGACATTGATTCATACCTCTCATCGCTTATCCTGCCAAGTACGTTATCCTCATACAGTCTGCTGATAATTTTGTCAAGTTCATCACAGCGTTTTTGTTTTTGCTCAAATTCAGCTTGAATGCATTTCACTTCTTTATCAGACTTCGACTGATATTTACTTCTAAGAAACTCTTTGAATCGCTTGCTGTCATGACGATAACTAAACAGATTACGCTGAATATCGATCAACACAAGATTGTAAATCGTATCGAACGTAATGTAGTGTGAAGTGCAATATTCCTTGCCGTGAGTTCTGTACATACAGCAGGAATACGTTCCATGATAACTGCCGTCCCTGCGTTTTTTCTGAGAGTACGTGAGCGCATGACCGCAGTCGGAACAGTATAACAATCCGGCAAACATCTGAACTTCGCCCGTGCTGACAGGACGGTGCTTAGCTTTCAGAATCTTGTGAACCGTGTCCCACAATTCCTGCGTAACTATCGGTTCATGACAGTTTTCAGCAATGATCCAGTCCTCTTTAGGCGTTTTCACTCTTTCCTTGCTTTTCATAGACTTACTTCTTCTTTTACCGTAAACAAGGTGTCCGAGGTAGACTTCGTTGCTCAAAATTGATTTGATTGAAGTAACGTGCCAGTCAAATTCTTTACGCCAGTAGTCCGATTTGAAGTAATCAGGATTATTCTGATTAAAATAGGCAATCGGATTCAGAATCTTTTCTTCACGAAAGATTCGAGTGATTTTGTTGTAGCCAACGCCCTCAGAAGCAAGCCTGAAAATACGTTTTACAATCTGTGCAACAGTCTCATCAACAATCAAATGATGCCTGTCTGCCGGATCGACTTTGTATCCAAACGGAGCTTTTGAGCCTATAAACTGTCCGTCACGTGCCTTTGCTTTCTTTGCTGCTTTAGTCTTTTTAGACACATCACGAGCGTACATTTCATTCACAACATTCTTGATAGGAAACAGCAAATCATCGCTGTTCACCAGAGAATCGTAATTATCGTCCGCCGCAACAAATCGTATATCGTTGTCGGTAAACCGCTGAACGTACATACCGGTTTCAACATAGTTGCGTCCGAATCTGGATAAATCCTTGACGATAACAAGATTAATTCTGCCGTTGTCGATATCGGAAAGCATTGTTTTAAATGACGGTCTTTCAAAATTCGTACCGCTGTATCCATCATCGCAATAAAATGTATAGTCCGTAATTTTATGGTCTTTGCAGTACTGCTCCAGCAAAATCTTCTGAGTTTCGATCGAAACACTTCCGCTAAAGTTTCCATCGTCAACCGAAAGTCTGCAATAAAGAGCTGCACTGTAATGCTGCTGATTTTTCATGGTAACTCCTTTCTCAGCAGCGGATTTGCATAGCCTTGCATCACTATTATATCATAAAAATCAATGTAAAGCCAGCAAAATTTTTTCCGCTGCAAAACTTTTTGTTAAATATCAATAAAAATTACTTTTTTGAATTGAGCGCAAGGAGTTCATTGTTTTTCTGCCTGATAAATTCTTCAAGCTCGTCTACTACTTCGTCGACTTCTTCTCCTGATTCAAGCCTGCGGAGCATCAAATTTTCAAGACTTTCAGCAGCGTCGGTACTACCCTCAAATGCAGACCACACACGATAAGTCACACCGTCAATGTAGTGATCAGTGTACTCGGTATGCTGTACATCAAAATTATCCTGGCACAACGCCTTGCTGAGATTGTATTTCTTTGGATAAATCGCTTCAATATTTTTTGTATTCATATTTCTCCATTTCCCCGAAAGATTTCGGACACCAGGCTGCTTTTCTCTGTATGAATTCAAATATACACATTTTAAATACCTCCATTTGTGCTTTGAGAACCAGCGTGACGCTGGACCCATGCTATTTTTCTTTTTCGTATGGTTATTTGGCGCTGATATCATCAGCAACCCCATACAAATGCCGTACCTACGCAGTTTTCTGTGGTTACGACCCCTAAATCTGCAAAAGTTCCATTTCACGACCCCATTGCAAAGACTCCACAAACGCCGTAGAATAGCGGTCGGCTTTGCCGTCCGCTGTAACTGCGACCCCGTCGCTTTAACTAGCAAGTGCGTGACCGCACTTGACAGATCGTTTTTCATTTTACAGAATTTGTTTTTTCATGGCTCGATCGGTTAATATTTTGTAATCTGTCCAGTCGGGTCACCGACCGCCAACAACGGCTCACAAATCGCTTGTGTGCCGATTTTATGCTCTATGTCGATAACTTGCCCGACTGAAAATACGAGGGCACAAATCGGCTCATTTCGCCTTGCTTCAAGCGTGACAGTAACTTTGAAGCGTGACAGTAAAAATCACTTTTAAAATTCTACTGACACGCACCGCAGACAACGCTGTTACGAACTTTACAACACTTCTGCAAGCTGTTTCGTGACAGTAACTCCGCTGCCGTTTTTACTGTCACTACTGTCACGCTCACGGTTGTAGTGAAGAATAATTTTACGTCCGCCGTGAACACGCTTGTACTGAAAATCGATTCCATATTTTCTAAGCGTGTAACCATTCTGAACAAGCTCACGAGTCACACGATTGGAATGGAATTCTTCATCACTGACAATCTTTAGCTGCTCTACCAATTCGGTAGCCGAGCCTTCAAAATGAATCTTTACTTTGATGAACAAGTAAACAGCAGCCAGAAAAATGTTATCTTTATTTTTCGGAGCGGTAGGCTCATCTGTCACGATCCACTTTTTCAAATCGTTGTCGAACTGTAAATTGATTTCAGCGTTTTCAATATCACGACCTACACAATACAACTTTGCAGTACGGCTTCCACGCTTTGTTTCAATGAGAACCATACTGCCGTCAACGCAACCGTTTAATCCAGTCGAACCCGAAATCATATTGAACGGATCGCTGTCGGAACACTTACGAGTGTGATGCACAAGTACGATTGCGATTTCAAGCTTATCCGCAAGGCTTTTCAGAACAGAAATCTCCTTGTAATCAGAACCATAATTATTCTCAGTCGACTCACGAATCTTTTGCAGAGTATCTATGAACACTATTTTCAAATCGATGTGATTAGATTTAAAATCAGTTATCTGCTCTTCCAATCCATTTCCGATCGAATCAGACATGATTGAAAAATACAATCTATCCGTAGGTTCATCCGTCAACTCATACAATCGTTTCTGTATTCGCTCGAAGCTGTCCTCCAAGCACAGATACAGTACAGTTCCTTTTGAAGTTCCCTGACCTAACACCTTTTTTCCTTTTGCTATAGCCAAACAGATGTCGAGCGATAACCATGATTTCCCTACTTTAGGTGCGCCTGCGAGAATATACAGACCTTGTGCAATCAAACCGTCAACTACAAATTCAATCGGCTTGTACACAGTAGTCATGATCTCCTCGCAGGACTTTGAATCAAACTTCTTCATTTTATCAGTCCTCCTTTAAATTTATTGTATTTCACCTGTGCGGCGCACACAAGATAACTCTGCGGCGCTTTGATGAAAAATTTTTAGGCAAACAAAAAACAGCCTGCAAAGACTTTTAAATCTTTGCAGACTGCTTCAAGCTATATCGTCACTTCTATGGTATCTCAATATGACACCCTTGTCAAGGCCTTTTGATATCTTTTTCTGTTTTGCACAGGAAATTTTTTTTGACACAGGGGTCTGTTGTGCATTTATGCCGTTTCACTGTGACATAGGGGGTATGCCAAAGCTGACAGACGCACATTTATGCATTTTCTGTCGAAATGATTTTCAAATTCTTGTTTTCACCTATAAGTATATCAAGCATTAGCTTGGCGCCGTCCCTGAATCCTGAGACATAGTTTTCATCTGAACTTATAGATATTAAATTGCTATAATTTTCACAAATCACATCAACTATTTTTATATCTGCAGATGAAATATACGCTTTAAGCTGATCTCTGAGTTCATCATTTGACCTGAGTAGTTTAGCGTATTCTGAACCTTTAACAAATTTTTGCGCTGATGGCGATATGTTTCCATAATATAGGTCTTTTATGTAATTCATCGTGATTTCCTCCTTTGACAAGAAGTATATCACAACTTTCCGAAAATAGCTATCATCAAATGCAACAAAATTAGTTGTATATCTTGTTCATAGTCGCTATATTGCGCTGCTGACCTAATTCAAATAGTCAATCAGTTTTATTTGCTATATCACTTTATTAACAGCTTTCGCCTTCCTGGTTATGAATGATACTATATGTTGCTGATTTTTTACTAATCTAAATATTTAAGCAAAACGAAGTTAATATATTGAAATACTTCGAATTTACACTGCACATAGATTGTATGACATTACCTTAATTCCTGTTGTTATTAATCATTGATGCAAACATATACTTAAATATTATTACTGCAAAAATCATATTAACTACAAATAGTGAAAAACCAATTGCTGATAATATATCACATAGAAGTGGGTACTTTTCTACTTCTATTTTATTAGCTTTCTCAATAGTAATATTAGAAACCACTAAAACAGAGCAACTGATAATAATAGATATAAATCCAGTGAAAACAGCACATTTAAGATAAGTGCATAAAACTCCCATATGTGTTTTAGTAGGAATATGTTTATCCTGATTTTTCATATAATCTGACACTTTATCTCCTAACGGAAGTGCAATTGCAGCCATATATACAGCAATTGCTATTGAAACAAATGTCATAGAATCTGATGCTATCACTTGGTAAGACAGTTCTAAATACCATGCACCTAAAAAGACAATTATTCCTGATAATATAATTATAAATGAATGCCTTTTATACATTAATTCACCTTATTTCTGATAAAAGATGATTTTTTACATCTTGGGCAAAATATTGTCCATTTTCATTTTTGCTAGGTTCGATAATTATTGATTTAATAATAGAAGAAAAATCAAAAGAATGCTCTATTCCGTTGTCATCTTCACCTACTATTATTATGTCTTCAAATTCTCCTATATCACGCTTAGATTTCAACTTATGTATAAAACCTTTCATCTTTTTTATGGGCGTACTATTATAATCTAATTTCATATACATTCGTTGTGGTGCATCAAATCCATAAATATTTGCAGTCTGCTCAAATATACTACCTGTAGAAGTAGTCATAATATTTCTTTGCTGAATAAATTTCACTTGTTTTAATGTATTTACAATCTGTTGAAAATCATCTAATGATCTTATAATATTTTTTGTACCTACATTTTTATTGAGTATTACGCTAAAATATTCAGATAAAAAAGCTCTTTTTTGCATATCATTGATATATAAAACATTTGTATCACAATCATAGCATACGAACAGTTGCTTCCTGCATTCAATTTGTGACTTTTTACGCGGATTATTTTCCCTTTTCTGAGAAACGCTATCCCATACATGTTCAATATATAGTTCAGCGTTATCATACTGGCATGACATCCACAAAAAGCGATTTTCCAAGATTTCTAATTCAATCTCAAAGAATTCTTTATTATGACGAAATGTCGGCTCTCCATCTTCACAAATCTTCTTCATTTCATCAAGTTCCATAAATTTTTTGTCTACAAAAAGTTGAAATGTTTTAAATTTCATTTTTATCCCTCCGTCAACTCCCTATACATCTTCATCAGCTCCGCCACGCACTCACTCTCAGTGATTTTCTTATCGAATCCATATGCCGCCATGACAGCGAAGTCATTTGCCTGATGAGCCTTGCGGAGTTCGGGAGGCATGGTTGTTTCATCATAGAGATCAGCGAGAGAGCAGTCGGGATATTTGGCTCTTGCGTCAAGGATTGCTTGTGCAGTTTGTTCTATGAGTGCTTTTTGTTTGTCGGTAGGGGAGCACCATGGGAAGTTGTTGTAGACGATAGTATTTGAATAGCTATAATCGCTTAGTTTTATATCTCTTATATTATAACATTTTATGACCTAAACTGCAACCACTATTTCATCAAAATAACAAATTTACTCAATAAATTTTTAAGACAATACCACACAAAGATTGTACGGTATTGCCTTAATATCACTTGCAAGACTTATATCCGCTGCCGTGTCGCTTTATTGACAGCTCTCGACCGGAGGTTCAACTCCTCTTTTGGACGCCAAAAAGGCTGTTTCATTAATTTGAAGCAGCCTTTGTTTTATATTTGGTTTTATTTGTCGGAGGAGTTTTACAGCAGCTTGCACAGTGAACTTCTTTTACTCCGCTTTTTATAAGAATTTTTGCGATTTCTGCAAGAGTATTTCCCGTTGTACAGATATCGTCGATAATGAGGACGCTTTTTCCATTTAAAGTCTTTGGCTCTGCAACGGAAAATGCTTTCAGAATATTTAACGTTCGCATTATCCTGTTCAGGTTTTTCTGAGGAGCAGTTCTGCGGATTTTGATAACGGATTGTGTGGAAACGGGGATGTCAAGCGCTTTTCCAACCGTTTTGGCTATAAGCTCCGATTGATTATATCCTCTTGCTCTTTTGTCAGAGCTGAACATAGGAACCGGAACTATAACATCAATGAGTCCGGCGATTCCGTTTTCTGCAAGTCTTTTGGCAAGCTCGTTTCCGAGTGCAAAATCAGCATTTCCGCAGATACCGTCTTTGAGAAGATTTATTGCCGGAGTGATATTTCCATCATAGACAAATGCGGCAGTGAAGCTTTTTACGTTTCTTATCTTAAAATTTCCTGTGTAGTGATTGATGTTTTTATAGCATTCGCCGCAGAAGCTTTCGGAAGCGTTTATAATTTCTCCGCAGACCGGACATCGTGTAGGATAGAAAAGATGCAGCAGTTTTCGTTTGAATTCACAATTCATTTTAATCAGCAGGCAGGCTTTCAAAGCCGGACGATATATCAATGGCTTCAACTGCGCTTAGTTTTCGATTTATCTGACGTGTACGGACTCCGACAAGCCTTTCAAGATCGTCGTCCACTTTTTTGATATGCTTCTGAGTATCCTCAAGCGCCTTGGTAAAGGTAAGAAATTCCGATTTGACAGAGCCGAGGATCTCCCAGACCTGACTGCTTTTCTTTTGTATAGCAAGCGTACGGAATCCCATCTGGAGCGAATTAAGCATTGCTGCCATTGTTGACGGACCGCAGACGTTGATGCTGAAATCACGTTGGAGAATTTCAAGCATTCCGCTGTTCACGACCTCTGCATAAAGTCCTTCAAACGGCAGGAACATAATTCCGAAATTGGTCGTATAAGGCGTTTCAACGTATTTGTCACGTATATCCTTTGCACATTTTTTGATGACGGTCTGAAGATTTTTCTTTGCTGAAGCTATCAGCTCCTGATTTCCGGAATCGTATGCATCCTGAAGAGCGGAGAAAGTGTCTCCGGGGAATTTTGAATCTATCGGCAAATAAATGCACTTATCATCGCTGCTGCCCGGAAGCTTTACAGCAAATTCTACTCTGTTGGCGCTGTTCGGGATAGTGGCGATATCTCTTTCATACTGTTCAGGAGCGAGGATATCCTCGAGAATTGCTCCAAGCTGTATTTCTCCGAGAATACCACGATTTTTTACATTTGAAAGAACCTTTTTCAGATCTCCGACTCCCGATGCGATATTCTGCATTTCTCCGAGTCCCTTATATACCTGTTCAAGGCGGTCGCTGACAAGCTTAAAGGATTCGTTCATTTTATTTTCGAGCTTTTCGTTTACGGTAGTCTGAATTGCGTCCAACTTTTTGTTGTTTTCCTCCTGGATGCCTATAAGGTGCTTGGTCATGGAAGAACGAATAGCTTCAAGCTTTATTTCGTTGCTTGATTCCAGCGATTTAAAGCGGTTTTCCAACAGCTTCAGCTGTTCGTTCACGGCATCGCCGGAATTTTTCTGAGTTGATGCAAGCATATCTCCGAGAGCTTTGACGCTTGTCTGGACGCTTGATGCAACTTCTTCTCGCAGAAGCCTGTCCGAGGAAGCATTTTCATTTCGTACAGCCTGAACGATGGCTTTTACATCGCTGTCGGAGCTTTGGGGCGAATTTAGCTTCATGAGGATGACGAGCATGAGAATTATAAGTACGATGCCAATAATAAGTAAAATAATGTCCATTAAAATCTCCTAAAAATACATATAAAGCTGACACTTTATCATGCCGTTGTAAAGTTTTCTGCGCTTTGAGGCGTTTTTACCGAAGTACAACTCAAATTGTTCATGTGGAGAGATTATATAGCTTTGCTTATTGCCGCCTTTGCCGAGAACTTTTCCCATACAGCGGTAAACTTCCTCGGCTTCACGCAGCTCAAGAAGCCTCTCTCCGTACGGAGGATTGCAGATAACGATAGAATTATCAGGCTGATGAAATTTGGATATATCAGCCTGTTCTATTTTCAGACGTGATTTTATTCCCGCTTTATGAGCGTTATCAAGTGTAAGAGCCACAGCGGCATCGTCAATATCTGCGCCGATCCCTTTAAATTCAGCGCTTCGGTCAACGTTGTCGATAGCACGGCTTCGTTCTTCTCTCCAGACGCCGGAATCAATACTGCTCCACTTTTCAGCGGCGAATCGACGATTTATTCCGGGAGCTATCCTCAGAGCCTTTAAAGCGGCTTCGATAAGCAATGTTCCGCTTCCGCAGAACGGATCGCAGACGATCGAATCAGGTTTTACACGGGCAAGATCTACGATTCCTGCCGCAAGCGTTTCTTTGATAGGAGCGGCGTTTGAATTGCGGCGGTATCCTCTTTTATGAAGTCCGGTTCCGCTTGTATCAAGATAGATCGTTACCACGTCTTTAAGGATGCTGAATTTTATCTGAACAGCCGGACCGCTTTCGCTGAACCAGCTTATTCCGTACTTTGATCTGAGACGCTCGACCGCCGCTTTTTTTATTATTGCCTGACAATCCGGAACGCTGTGAAGCGTGGAATTCAGCGAATATCCCTTAACGGGAAAAGCGTCGTCTTTGCCGATATATTGTTCAAAGGCAATAGATTTGACTCCCTGAAAAAGCTCTTCAAAAGAAACAGCCTTGAATTCGAGAAGTTCTATCATAACTCGTTCAGCGGTTGCAAGACAGAGATTAGCTCTTGCGAGGATGTTTTCATCCCCGCTGAAGCTTATCTTTCCATCGCTGACTTTAAGGTCGGTTCCGCCGATTTTGAGTATTTCATATTTTAATACGCTTTCCAGACCAAAATGGCATGGACAGCAAAGTCTTATTAAATTATTCAAATTAAAATCACCTGCTTACCATTCTCCGTATTCACCGCCGGGATTCTCTCCGCCGGTCTGGTTCCCGCCCGGATCATTACCGCCGGGATTTTCGCCTCCGGTTTGATTGCCGCCTGGATTCTCTCCGCCGCTCTGATTGCCGCCGGGATTTTCGCCCCCGGTATGCTTTCCGCCGGGTTTCTATCCGACGGTATGATTACTTGTCGGATATTCACCGCCGGGTGACGACCCGCCGCATTGATTTCC
>ENA-UOJL01001801-UOJL01001801.1-human-gut-metagenome-genome-assembly--contig:-P47-NODE-1801-length-20340-cov-4.908208_pt1 | contig 20340 bp, 12 predicted proteins | sample MGYA00242347_ERZ723894 | MGnify/ENA metagenome assembly ERZ723894
CTCTGGGGCAGAAAGCCGAAAGGGGCGACTTTGTCACCCCCCAGGAAGTGAAAGAACTGTACCAGGGCCATGAGGTGGCCTGTCATACGGTGACCCATTTGCAACCTTTGGCCGCGCCGGTGGGCCAGGTGGCCAGAGAGATCGCCGAGGACCGGAAAGCCCTGGAAAAGCTGACCGGCGGCCTGGTGCAGGGACTGTCCTATCCCTTTGGACGGTATTCCCCGGAGATCATCCAGGCGGCCAGAGCCCAGGGAATCAAGTATTCCCGGACCACTGTGAGCACCCGGGACTTCCATGTGCCCGCAGATTTTATGGAGTGGCATCCAACCTGTCACCATGGGGACCCGAAACTGATGGACCTGGGCAAACAGTTCCTGGGATTCCGTGGGCTAGGCATGATGGTGATGTATGTGTGGGGCCACAGCTTTGAGTTTGCCTGGACGGACAGCTGGAAGATCATCGAGGATTTTGCGGCCTATATGGGCGGCCGGGAAGATTTGTGGTACTGCACCAATATGGAGCTGTGCCAGTATGTGGAAGCTATCCGCGCCCAGGAGTTTTCCGCCGATGGAAAACTGCTGTACAATCCCACGGCCCAGACGGTCTGGTTCGAGACGGCGGGCAAGGTGGATTCCATCGCCCCCGGTGAATGCAAACCTGTGGAGTGAGGATAAAATAGGGAGGAGAAACAATGGCAAGGGAAGAAATCATCAGTTCGAAAAACCGGGTGCGGATGCACGCGCCCTTTGGAGCGTATGAGTCCTTGGAGCAGGCCAAGGTGGGAGATCCGTCCAATTCCCGGTTTCGGTTGAGCCTGGATGGAGTGTGGAACTACGCCGCCTATCCCACCGTGGAGGCTGTGCCGGAAAATTGGCATACTCCTGGAGACGAAATGAGCAAAATGGCCACCATGCCCGTGCCTTCCTGCTGGGAGATGCACGGGGTGGGCAAACCGGTGTACACCAATGTGATCTATCCGTTTGCTCGGGGAGATCATGACCGGAGCTTCGAGGTGGAAGTGGAACAGGGGCGGTACGAATTGAGCGCCCCCCAGGTGCCGAAAGACAACCTGACCGTGTGCTATTACCGGGATTTCCAGGTTCCTGCCCAGTGGGAAGGAAAGAAAGTGTTCCTCCACTTTGGCGGAGTGGAAACGGCCTTTACCCTGGCGGTAAACGGCACTGAGGTAGGATTTTCCGAGGACAGCAAACTGGACGCGGAATTTGACGTGACCGATTTCGTTGTGCCCGGCCAAAACCGGCTGGCGGTGAAAGTGTACCGGTATAGTCCCGGCAGCTACTTGGAGGACCAGGATTATTGGCATCTTCACGGGATCTACAGAAGCGTGTGCCTGTATTGCAAATCACCCCGGCACATGGCGGATTTCCAAGTGCAGACCATGTTTGGGGAAACTTTGGGTGACGCTTCTCTGCGGATTCGCGTGTGGCCGGATATGACTGTGCCCCTGTTTGGAGCGTGCCGGCTGCGGATACAGCTTTTCGACCCGGCGGGGGCCCTGGTAACGGAGCGGGTCTCCAAACGGTTTGGGGAGTATGTGGGGTACTTGCAGGCGTTGAACGTGCTGGAAGAAGTGATCCCCGTATCCAATCCCCTTTTGTGGAACTGCGAGACCCCTACCCTGTATACCCTGACCTTAGAAATGTTGGACGAGACCGGCGCTTGCATTGACGTGGAAAGCTGCCGGGTGGGTTTCCGGGAAGTGCGCATTCAAAATGGGATCTTGGAGCTGAACCGAAAGCGGCTGATCCTCCGAGGCACCAACCTGCATGAGCACAGCGCTTATACCGGACGGGCCGTGTCCCACCAGGAGCTGAAAGCCCAGCTTTTGAAAATGAAAGCGTTGAATTTCAACGCCGTCCGCACCTGCCATTATCCCAAAGACGTGGCGTTTTATGATCTCTGCGATGAATTGGGCCTGTACGTGGTGGACGAGGCCAATATTGAAACCCACGGCTATGGCGGCGGGCTCAGCGACGATCCCTGCTGGACGGACGCCTATATGAAACGGGGCGTCCGGATGTGCTTGCGGGATAAAAACCATCCCTGCGTCATTGTTTGGAGCTTGGGAAATGAGTCCGGCGTGGGGGCCAACCACGGGGCTATGTACGGCTGGCTGAAATATTACGATACGCGTCCGGTGCAGTACGAGCCGGGATGGGTCAACCGGGGCACCAGCGATATTCTGGCGCCCATGTACCCGGCGCGGGATTGGGTGGAGACCTGTATGAGCCAACCCGATGACCGGCCTTTCATCATGTGTGAATACGCCTATGCCAAGAGCAACAGTAACGGCAATTTTGCCGAGTACTGGGACCTGATCCGGAAGTATCCCCGGTTCCAAGGGGGATTTTTGTGGGATTTCCAGGACAAAGCCTTGGTCCAGCCGGCAGAAGACGGCACCGCCCCCTTCCGGTATGCGGGAGCCTTTGGGGAAGATGTGGCGGACCCGGTGGCCGACATGTGCTTAAATGGTATCGTGTTTGCCGATTTGGAGGAAAAGCCTGCCGCGGAGGAAGTGAAAATCTGCCAGGCGCCCCTTTATGTAAAATATGAGAGTTGGCATGGAATGGGCGGAGCCTACCATTTGTACAACGAAAGTTTCGTTTCGGACCTGACGGATCTGGAATTTTCCTGGGAGCTGGTCTGTGACGGGGCTGTGGTGGAGCAAGGTGTTTTAGAGGGCGTGAAAGTGGAGCCCGGCAAAGAGATGACTTTGCACTTGCCCTATGACCGGAAACTTGTCCATGGGGAAGCTTTCTTCAATCTGTACGCCAAGAAACGGGAAAGTACCCTGTGTGCCCCGGCAGGACATACGGTGTATAAGATCCAGCTTCCGGCGGAACACAGTGGGATCTATTCCGAAAACCCTTCTATTTGGTCGGAAGAACCCCTGAACATTGGGGAAGAGGGAAACACCATTACCGTGACAGGGGATGGTTTGCAGGTGGTGTATGACCGCTCGAAAGGGCAGATTTCTTCCTGCCTGGTGGATGGGAAACAGCTGCTGTCCCATGGGAAAGACCGTTTTTACCGCGCTCTAACCGGTATTGACGAAGCCCAAGGGGAAATCAGTTACGGATACGATTGGCGCTGCGCAGGACTGGATCGTTTGGAGTTTACTGTGGAGGCCGTCCATGTGATGAAGAACCCTGCCTGTGTGGTGATTGGGGAAGAGCTTTCCTATAAAGCAGGTAAGCTGAAAGTGTTCCGGGAGTATCGCATTACAGCAGCGGGTATGAAGGTCACATCCCAGGTGCGAAATGGCCTGGATTTGGAGACCCTTCCCCGCATTGGGCAGAGTTTCCAGCTGGAAAAAGAGTACCAGAATGTCCGTTGGTATGGCCGCGGTCCCCAGGAAGCTTACGCGGACCGGAAGAGCAGCGCCTTTGTGGGCATCTATTCCGCCAAAGTGCCGGAGATGCACGAACACTATGTGCGGCCCTGCGAATGTGGCGGCCGGGAGGATATCCGTTGGCTGGAGATCACCAATGAAGAGGGCCGGGGCGTTCGGATCACCGGCAGCAAGCTGTTCCATTTTTCGGCCCTGCCCTGGACGGTGGAACAGTATGACCAAGCGGACTACCAGGAAAACCTGGGAGAAAGCCAAGGCGTGGAACTGGTGATCGACGGTTGGCATGCCGGCTTGGGAGGAGATACGGGATGGACGAAAAATATTCATCCGGAATACAGAATCCCCCAAGGTTCCTATTTCTATGAGATCACATATACCTGGCTGAAGCCGTAAGACTTGTTAAAAACACAACCACCCGCTAAGCAGGTGGTTGTGTTTTTGTCTCTGAGAGAAAGGGTGTTTCACCGGAAGAAGGGAAAGAAAAAACTTTGATTTTTAGACATCTTTCCCTTAAGAATTTGCAAAAAACCGGAGCAGTTGTTGACAATATTTTTTTAGGTATTGTATGATGTCACAAAGGGGGGAAAACCAATGCTCCATATCTTGATTGCCGATGATGAGCAAAAGATCCGTCAAGGGCTGCGCAATATTATCGATTGGGAAGCGCTTGGATATGAGATTGTAGGGGAGGCCGCCGACGGAGCCGAAGCGGTGGCTTTTTTGGTGGAACAGGAACCGGATGTGGTGTTGCTGGATATCAGCATGCCCAAGTGTTCCGGGTTGGAAGTCATCGAGCGGGCAAGAGATCAAGGGTTTGAAGGAAAGGTGATCATCCTCAGTGGCTATTCCGATTTTAAATATGCCCAGGAAGCCATCCGTCTGGGGGTGGAGTATTACCTGACAAAGCCCATCGACGAGCAGGAATTGGAACAGATCCTGCAAAAGCTCCAGCGTGAGATCGCAGCGGAATCGCAAAAGAAGGCGGCGGCCACCAATTATTACCAGCGTGCCCGGGAGACCATTCTCCGGGACCTTTTTTTGAATCCTTCCAACATTGCCCTGTTGGACCTGGTGGATATGAATACCACGGCGGTAAAGTACCAGGTGGTGCTGTATGAAAAATACGTTTCCCAGCAGGAGAGCCTGGGATTTTCCTTTGAGCGGTTCCTGCGGGCAAATAACCAGGAACACCACCTGTTTGACAAGATCAGCCTTGGCCACGTGGAAGCGGTTCTGCTGAAAGGAGAACATGTGATCCAGCGGTTCTACACCTTGCTGGAACGGTATTGGGAGCAGTCCAATAATTCCCTGCCCACCGCGCTGGACAATGTGTTTATGACCTATGGCCGCCCGGTTTCTTCCTTGGCGGAGATCCATCTTTCCTACGAGGACGCCAATCTGCTGCTGTCCCGGAAATTTTTCAGTGAGCAGAAGCAGCACGTGGTGGGGTATGAACAACTTCCCAGTGGGGAAGGTTTCCCGGTGGCGTTGGACGCCGCTTTGCTGGATAACTATTGCGCTTTGTTTCTGCGGTACCTGCAAAGCTTCAACCGAAACATGCTGGCGGAAAAGCTCCATGAATTGGAAAGCCAGTTGTATAATATCCGCTATGACCAGAAGGAAACGCTCTATTTTCTCACAGACCTGTATTTGCAGATCAAGAGCCAGATCATCCGGCTGTACAACAATATCACCATTCCGTTCCCGTCCAACAGTTGGGTGATGGACTACATCCAAAGCCGGCGGTATCTGTATGAGATCATCCAGTTTTTCTCCGAGCAGTTTGAGTTGATTATGAGCTGTATCGGCCATTATTCCAAGGACAGTGTGCTGGATGATATTCTCCACTATATCGATCACAATTATATGAACCCACTGAAGCTGGAAAATATTGCGCCCTTGTTTGGCTACAACTGTTCTTACTTGGGAAAGCTGTTCAAGCAGAAAACTCAGAAAAGCTTTAACACCTACTTGGACGAGCTGCGGATCAAAATGTCAAAGGAGCTTCTCCAGCGGGGGGATCTGAAGATCTACGAGGTGGCGGAAAAAGTGGGCTACAGCAATGTGGACTATTTCTCCACCAAATTCAAAAAATATGAGGGAGTCAGCCCGGCGGAGTATCGAAAGCATATGAAGGAGGGCTGAGCATGTCTCAAAAGAAAACCCGTATCATCCCGTTTTTGAGCAGGCTGCCTATCAAGAATCAGATTTATCTGGTGTTTTGCCTGACCATCGTGTTCCCGGTCCTGATTCTGGGGCTTTTCATTATGAGGCAGACGGTAAATATCCTGTATGACCGGGCCTATCAGCAGTTGGAATCGGACAATACCAGGGCAAAGTCCGTTTTGTTTGACGCCACTTTGAATTTTTACACCATCTCCGATGACATCATCGCCGATACCCAGTTAAAAGAGCTTCTGCAAAAGGATTACACCAGTGTAGAGGATGTGCGTGCAGCCTGCGATTCCTACAACCGGTTGTCGTCCACCTTGGCCAATAACGCTTCCATATCGTCTATCTGTGTGTATACGGAGAGTCCCCAGTTTCCCACGTCCGGGTATATTCAAAGAGCCTCCACAGAACAAGTGCAAACTTGGTTTGAACAGGTGAAGGTCCCCGGAAGCGTGTATTGGGAAAGCAGCTTTACCGACCGGGTGGGAAGCGATTCCCCGGAACTTACCCTGGTGCGCTCCTTTCCTTTCACAAGCGCTCAGCGCCCGGCCATATTGGTGATCCGGATGAGCAACAACTACTTGAAAAACAGGATTCAAAATAACCAGCTGTTCATATCCGTGTCGCTGAATCAAGAGCCCATTTTCTTTTCTTCCCAACGTTCCCTGCAAGGAACGCTGGAAACGGCCCCTATTGATTACAGCCAGAGTTATTTTCAGAGCAAGGCAAAGATAGAATACCAGGGAAAAGAGGCGCTGTCCTATATTTCCTCCTTTGTGCCCTACATGGGCAACGAGGTGAACTTGTATTTCACGTCTCTGGATTTTAGCGCGCCGGGCTATATTTTCAATTTTGTGCTGTTGAGCTTTTCGGTGATCGCCATTGGGGTGGTGGTTCCCTATTTAGTGATCTTGGTGTTTACCCGGTATTTTACCAGAAGGGTCACACACCTGAAAAACGCCATGCACTACGCGGCCCAGGGGGATTTCAACACCATAGAGCCCTTTAAGGGGGACGACGAACTTTCCGTCATCTTTGTGGATTTGCAAAACATGATCGCCAATGTACAGGAACAGCAAGCAAAGATCTACCGTTCCCAGTTAAAGGAGCAGGAACTGGTAAACCAGCAGCAGAAAATGGAATTTAAATTGCTGGCAAGCCAGATCAACCCTCACTTTATCTATAACACCTTGGAGACCATCCGGATGATGGCCCTGTGTGAGGGAGCGAAAGACGTGGCCAGCGCCACGGCGCTGTTTGGAAAGACCATGCGCTATGTGCTGGAAAATACAGGCACTACCCAAACTACCCTGGACAAAGAATTGGGGTATATTGAAAATTATCTGGCCATTCAAAAACTGCGGTTTGACGACAAGGTAAATTATTCTTTGGAGATGCCGGAATCCTTCCAGGCGTCTCAGTACCAGATCTTGCCCCTGTTGTTGCAGCCCATTGTAGAAAACGCCATCTCCCACGGCATCAAGGAGAGCAGTCGGAAGGGGATGATCCGCATTACGGTGAAACCCCAGATGGAAAACCGCCAGCTGGTGATCCGGATCGAGGATAACGGCGTGGGGATCTCCCAAGATCAAATGGAGGCTCTTCGCAGCCACATTTCCGGAAAAGATGGGGAAATGGTCACGTCCAATATTGGACTGTTCAACATCTATCAGCGTATCAAACTGTTTTATGGAGAAGAATACTCCATGACCTTGGAAAGCAAAGAGAACGAAGGCACTTGCGTGGAATTGATCCTCCCCTTGCTGCCGGTATAACAAGCAGAAGGGCCTTCCCACAAACTTGTGGGAAGGCCCTTCTTTTATAGTGACAAAACTAGGAGAAGTGAATTTGTGCCTTGCTTATTCTCCGGAAGCTGCCTGCCATGCGGCCTGCTTTGCTTCGGCGTTGGCCTTGTCCACGGCAAATACATCGTCATACCCCAGGCCCTTAGCGGTCTCGACCATGGTGTCGATGTACTGGTTGAATTCCTCTTCAGAGGAAGCGAACACTGCCTGCCAGGAGTTCTCCACGATGACGGAGTTGACCTGAGAACGCAGGGTGGCGATTTCGGTGGAGTCTGCTTCGGGAGCGAAGCTGATGCCGGGAGAAGTCATGGCCTCACCGTTGGAGTTGATGAACTCAGAGGCGTTGGTTGCGCCCATGTGCTCCTGCCAATCTTCCAGAACGGGGTTGGAGTTCAGTTCGGAATAGGACTCCCACAGGGTGGGATCGTAGGGATAACCGGTCCGAGGATCGATCTCACCGGAAGAAACAATCTTGTAGTTCAGCTGGCAAGAGCCATCCTGCCAGGAGCTTCCGCCGTACTCTTCGGGCATGGTGCCGTCGCCCTCGATGAAGCACTGCTTGCCCAGGTCGGTGAGGACGGGGCCGTCGTCTTCCACGGTGTAAAGCACGTTTTCAGGACCGCAATAGCGGGTGTAGCCGCTGGCGATGCCTTCGGGAGAATACAGCCAATCCAGGAAGTCCACCATGCGCTGGGGGTCCTGAGCCTTGCTGCCAACCATGGCCACGATTTCGGTGTTGCCCTCGCTGTAGCAGCCCCACTGACGGATGGTCTGGTCTTTGATCTCGGCCATGTACATGCCCTTGCCCTCAGAGAGGTGGGCGTCGGTGTTGTAATAGGTGGCGCTCATCCAGGGGAACAGGCCCAGAATGACAGAGCCGTCGGCGTATTTGCCGGTTAGAGTGTCATAGTTCTGCGTGGTGGATTCGGGATCAATCAAGCCCATCTGGTTGGCCTGGAATAGGAAGCGCAGGCCGCGCATGTATTCGGAATCTTCGCTGAGGATGTCCTGGATTTCTCCGGTGCCGTCCGCTTTCAGCATGGCGAAGTTCACAGAGTCATACCCGTACCAAGCGGAGAAAGCGCCGGCGTTTTGCATATAGGCGCCGTCCCAGTCTTTAAACAGAGAGATGGCATAAACAGGCTGGCCGGAATCGCTGGTGCCCGCCATATCCTGCATATCCTTCAGCACGGGCAGCAGGTCTTCCAGAGTATCCATTTCCGGATAGCCCAGCTCTTTGTACAGGTCCCAACGGATGTAAGCGCCGCTGTTGGGGTCGGTACCGCTGATAGGTTCTGTAGCGCTGTTGGTGGAAACTTCCGAGGGAATAGCCCACAGGCCGTCTTCTTCCACCAGGGCGCTGGTGGTCTCAATGGCGTCCATGTAGGTTTCCAGGTTTTCCTGGCCGTCCATGTAGGGGGTCATGTCCTGGATCAAACCGGCAGTGACCAGGTCCTGAAGCTTTCCGCCCTGTGCGGAGTACAGTACGATATCGCCCAGGTTGCCAGCCGCACTACGGGTCTGGAACAGGGTATCGCCGCCGCCAGCCACGTTGGGAGCGATGATATTCAGTTCCATGTTGAATTTCTCTTTCACCAGTTCCGCAAACCAGCCGCTCTGGATGCCCTGGTAGTTTGCCTGAGCGTCGAACACGTCGATGGTCAGGAACTCGTCATACGAGGTGTCGGAGGTTTCCGCGCCATCGCTGGTTTCGGAGGTTTCCGAGGTTTGGGATGAACCGGTGGAGCTGCTGTTTTCCCCGCCGCTGGCAGAGCTTTCCCCATTGCCGCCGCAGCCGGCAAATGTGGAGGCCAGCAGGGCGATGCACAGCAACGCGCTTGCGAGCTTCTTGAACATTTTTTCGTCCTCCTTAAAATAGGTTAGTATTGAGAGATCAACCCTTGACAGAGCCGATCATAATACCCTTGACAAAGTATTTCTGGAAAATGGGATATACGAACAAAATGGGAAGTACCACGATCACGGAAACGGTCATCCGAATAGAAGTAGGGGTCTGCTGGGTGGCCAGAGCGGCAGTGTTGATGGAGGTGCCGCCGGAGTTGTTCCGCATCAGGGTGGCCAGGGAGTTGGCCTGGTTGATGTAGGTGTACAGTAGATATTGCAGAGAGTACAGCTTCTGGTCGGTGATGTAGATCAAGGTGTCCTGGAAGGAGTTCCACTGACCCACCGCGGCGAAAATGGCGATGGTGGCCAGGATGGGTGTGGAGGTGGGCAGCACGATCTGGATAAAGATGCGGAAAACACCGGCGCCGTCGATCTCCGCGGCCTCCTGCAAAGCAGGGGGAAGGGATTCCATAAAGGTCTTGACCAAGATGATGTTAAAGGGCTGCACGATGGCGGGGATGATGTATACCCAGAAGGTGTTGGTCAAATGCAGGTTGTACATGGTCATGTACATGGGGATCAGGCCCGCATTGAAATACATGGAGACCACCACCATGCGGTACCAGACTTTCCGCCTCCAAAGGGATTGCTGGGTGAACATAAAGCCCAGGAACGCGGAGGCAAACACCGTGCAGAACGTGCCCAGCACGGTTCTGGCAATGGAGATTAGCGTGGAGTTGAGCAGGCCGTTCAGCTTTAATACCTCAATGTAGTTCTGAAAGTGGATTTGCTGAGGAATGAAGTTGATGGACCCGTTGGCGCTCAAATCGTTGGCGCTGATGGTGTTGATGATCAAATAGTAAAAGGGATAAACGCAGATCAAGGTAAACAGGGCGAAGATCGTGTAGTTCACAATGGAAAAGATGATATCGCCTCTGGCAAGTTTTTTCGAGTGTGTCATATTTCTTCCACCATTCCTTAGTGAGATATTCCAGACGTATCAGATAATGGACTCGCCCCGGACCCGTTTGGAGGTCATATTTACGATCGTCAGCAGAACCACGCTGACAATACTCTTCATCATACCAATGGCCGTGGCCAGGGAGAAACTTCCTCCTGTCAAACCGATGTTGTATACATACAGGTCCAAAACCTGAATGTGGGTTTTGTTGAAGGCGTTTTGGAACACGTAATACTGGTCCATGCCGTTGTTGAGGAAATTGGCGATGGAGAGCATCAACAGCACGAAGAACGTGGGAAGCAGTTCGGGCAATGTGATGTGGAGCATTAGGCGGAAGCGGCCTGCACCGTCAATTTTCGCGGCTTCGTACAGTCCGGGGTCAATGCCCGTGATAGCTGCCAGGTACATGATGGCGTTCCAACCCAAGCTTTTCCAAGTGCTCCACAGGATCATGGAAAGCCAGGTGTGGCTGTCGCTGTCCAGGAATTTCAGGGGCTGGGAGATGATCCCCAGCTGCTGCAATACATTGTTGACCATGCCGGAGTCGGAGAACAAACTGAAGGCCACCGAGTAGACCAGCACCCAGCTGATGAAGTTGGGCAGGGTGGTCAAAGTCTGTACAGACTTCCGGAACCATTTGCTTTGGATCTCGCTGAGGAAAATAGCGAAGATCAGCGGCAGAATGGAGGTGGCAATTCCCAGCAAGCTCATGGCGAAGGTGTTGATCATCACCTGGCCCAGCTGGGACATCTGGGTGGGATTGGAAAACAGCATGGTGAACCATTTCAATCCCACAAACTCACATTGGCTCAGTTTCAGCGGCGCCCGGTAGTCGTAGAACGCGTAGATCCACCCGTGTAGAGGGAAGTAGGCAAACAGGAAATTTAAAATCAGGAAAGGGAGAATCATGAAAAACATGATTTTTCCTTGCCGTTTTTTTCCTGCATTACCGCTGGGCTTTGCCCGGTCCATTGTTTTCGGTATTTGGGACATGAAACAGCACCTCTTCTCTTGGCGGTCATCCCGCCCGATTTGTTAAGTCGTTCATACAATGTTCATTTGTTTGTATTGTAGCATGATGGGAATGTTGAAAAAACCCGGAAGATTCGCCGTGAGTTTCTCAAAAATCAGAGATTTTTCCGGGAACCTCTAATTTTTAGTGGTTCGATGTGCAAAAAACAAGGTTGTATTCCAGAGATGAGTTTGTTATCGTAAAGCCATAGGAGGATGGGAGAAGTTTTCCCCATGGCGAAAATCGCCAAAGATGATTTCAAGAATATGGAGATGAGAGAATGAAACCGATTGAAACGAACGCTTTGTATATTGGAACCAACTACCACCCCCACGATTGGCCCCAAGCCCGCTGGGCCCACGACTTGGACCTGATGGCCCAGTGTGGGTTTACCGTGGTCCGCCTGGGCCATTTGTGCTGGGACAGTTTTGAGCCGGAGGAGGGCAAGTTTACTTTTGAATGGATGGACCAAGTGATGGACCTGTGCCAAGAGCGGGGGATTGGGGTGTTTTTGGACATTCCCACCCGGCCGGCGCCCACTTGGCTGCACAAAAAATTCCCCTCCATCGATATTGTGGACCGGAACGGCATCCGGCAGAACGCCCATTTCCGCTATATGGAAGATGTGGGCGACCCTCACTTCCGGGAATACGCCTACCGCCTGGCGGCTGTGATGGCAAAGCGGTATGCTTCCCATCCGGCGCTGCAAGCTTTTGGAATGTGCAACGAGCTGGGGTCGGGCTTTATTTCCTACAGCCCCACGGCTCGGGACCGGTTTGTGATTTGGCTGAAACAGAAATACCGCACTGTGGAAGAGCTGAACCGTGCTTGGGCTTCCCACCGGTGGAGCCGGAAGCTCCAGTCCTTTGAGCAGGTGGATTTCCCCATTGGCAGCACGGTGGTGGGCGCGCCGGAACGGTATTTGGATATGCGCCGCTTTTTCTCCCAGGAACTGGTGGACTATATGGCTGGGCTGAAAGACACGGTGAATCAGTTTGCTCCCGGAGTGCCGGTCTCTTCCAACCACTGGGCGGAAAACCCGGAGGTGGGATTCGATTACAACCACAACTGGCGCCGCTTGACGGATTTCTCCGGCCAGGGATTTTATCCCGGCATCAATCCGGAAGATGAAAAAGGCATCATCGGCGCTTGCTTCTGCAATATCCATCGGGTGGTGGAGAACCCCCTGCCGGATTGGAACCTGGAATTCCAGGTGGGAGGAAACGGCGGCTATAGCTGCCCGCCCAAATCCATGCGGATGTACGCTTACTTGACCTATATTTACGGCAGCCAGGCGATTTTGGCCTGGACTTGGCGTTCCATGCTGGGGGGAGAGGAACAGTATCTTTTTGGACTGTTGGACCACGACGGGGAGCCCAGCTGGAAGCTTTGGGAATTCCGTCAGATCTCGGAAGAGGCCAAGCTTTTGGAGCAAAAGCATTTGTTCCCCAGGAAGCGCCAGCCGGAAATCGCCATTGCCTATTCCTTTGAAGATTTGCTCATCAGCGAGTACGCCAAAGATTACTACGCCGTTTCCCACCGGGACCAGGCGGTGGAAGCGTTTACCGCGGCTTATCGTCTCAACCGGGATTGCGCCCTGGTGGACTTGCGGAACATCGAAAATCAGTACCGTGTGCTGATCCTGCCCGGGAACGCGGAGATCACCCAGGAGATGGCGGAATCCATCCGGAAGCAGTTGGAGGGCGGCGCCACCGTGATCATGACAGCCTTTTCCGCCAAGGTGAACGAGAATAACCAGGTGTTTGATACCTCTCTCCCCGGCAGATTGTGTGACGTGTTTGGAATCAAAGTTCGTGGATTTGACCGGGCCATCACCCATGTGTCGGAAGTGAATGTGGGAAGCCTGGATAAAACTCCCATGCAGCTGCGGCGGAAAAAGGTGACCATTGAAAAGGATGGGGAGACCTGGCTGGACCAGATCAATTACCATGAGTTCTTGGAACTGACCACAGCACAATCTCTGGCGGACTATGTGGGAACGGACGGCCCCCTCACCACAGCCATAAGCTGCAATGCTTATGGAAAGGGAAAGGCCATCTATGTGGGTGTACCCGCGGAAGATGGACTGCTTCGGAAATTGCTTGAGAAAGCCTGCGGGATTCTTCCTGCGTTCCCAGAACTTCCCAAAGGAGTGGTGGCCAGAACTGTGGAGAGCGGGGAAACGCTTTATGTGAATACCACTCCGGAAGAGGTGGTATTCACGGCGGAGGGCCGCAGCCTGTTCACCGGAGAAACCCGGCAGGGAGAAGTACGTCTCCCTGCGTACGAGGTAGAACTTTTAGAGCCCGTCCAAAAGTGAGACAGGGCCAATAGGATCTCCCCGGGAGATCGGAAAGGAAGAAAAAGATGCGGACATTTTTTCAAGACAAGCAGGGAAATCCCCTTTTGCTGACAGGGTGGCAGTGCCACAATTCCTCCACCGGAAGCGCCATGATCCAAAAAGCCATCCAGGTGGTCCGGGAGTTTCATGGGAATTTGCTGGAAGCCCCGGTGTATTGGTATTGGCTGGAGCCGGAGCAGGGTGTGTACGATACTTCCCATGTGCGCGAGTTGATCCAAACCGCTCGGGACGCGGGCCTTTATTTGGTGATCCTCTGGTTTGGAACCAACAAAAACGGCCATCCCACCTATGTGCCGGAATACGTAAAGCTGGACCCGGATACATACCGTTTGGCGGTGGAGCCTGACGGCTTGCCGGTGCCCTCTCTGTCCCCCCATTGCCGGGCAACACTCCAGGCGGACCAGAAAGCCTTTGTGGAGCTGATGAAGTGCATCAAGGAGGAGGACGAAGAGTATGGCACCGTGGTGGCGGTGCAGGTGGAAAACGAATGTGGCCTGGCAGGTACGGACCGGGATTATTCTTCCATGGCTCAGGCAGATTTTGAAAAGCCTGTGCCGGTGGAGCTGGAGGGCCTGGAGCTTCCAGACAGCGGGGCGTCTTTGAAAGACAACACCTGGAAGGGGCGTTTTGGCCGGTATGCCAATGAAGCGTTTACAGCCTGGTACCAAGCCAAGTACGTGGAGGAGATCGCCGCGGCTGGGAAACAGGTCTATGACCTGCCCATGTACGTCAACGCCATGCTGGGCCATCCCAATGGGGAAGGGGGCTTGTCCTATAATTCCGGCGGCCCGGTGGTCCGTGTGCTGGATATTTGGAAAAAAGCCGCTCCGTCCATTGACCTGCTCTGCCCGGATATTTACACCCCTTCCCGAGACCATTACGACCACTTTTGCCAGGCCTATTCCCGGGAGGACAATGCCCTGTTCATTCCGGAGAGCGGCTATGAGGGAACATGGGGAGCGCTGAATGTGATTCGCGCCGCCGCCCAGCATGAGGCCATCGGCGTGTGCTGTTTCGGCGCGGAAAGCGCGTTGGATCAGGCGGGAAATTTGTGGGAGGATGTAAAAGATACCGCAATTTCCTTCCATATGGTGCGAGGCATAGCGCCGCTTTTGATCCAATACCATGGCACCGGGAAGATCCATCCCATTATTCAGGAGGAATTTTTAGACGAGCAGTTGATACAGCTGCCGGGGTATCGGATCACGGCTCATTTTGATATTCGCCGCAGGATTCCGGACACCCGGGAAACGCTGCCCCGGGGAAGGGGAATCCTGGTGCAGACCGGGGAATGGGAATTTTACCTTACTGGGGACAACGTAGCCCTGGATTTTGTGGCCCGTCCCGGTCCGGAAGAAGAGATGCCCCGGTTCTGGTTTACATGCCGTCAGTCCAACCAGCTAAATTTCCTTTCTGTGGAAGTGGGGCATTTTGTGGGGAATACCTGGGTGACAGATTTCCGCCGCAATGGAGACGAGGCGAATTATGAGGTCTATGCCCGGAAAGGGGAAGTCGTGCGGATACGGCTCAATCCCAAAATGGGCGTCAACGGCAAAGTGGCCCAGTGATGGCCCGTCTTTCCCAAACAGGGGAAAGAGCTGTTTTGTAAATTGCATGGGGATTTTTTAAAAGCGTCCGCTGCGGGTATTCCGCCGCGGGCGTTTTCTCTTTTTCCGGGGTGTTCCCATGGAAAGATCTATACGGTTTTGTTATGGATAGATATAGGGAATAAGTAATTGCTATTTCTCTTTTTGGGACTTATACTTATATAAGTGAGTAGGTTGGGGCGCTGGGTATCTCCAGCGGCGAAGAGCGGCAACAAGATGCCGCCAGTAAAAAGGGAGGCTTTTACATGGAAACCATTCAACATAAAACCTTCGACCAGGAGCGGGCTTTGTACGGAAGCCGTCAGATCCTGGTAAAAGATTGTTCCTTTGACGGTCCCGCGGATGGGGAAAGCGCGTTTAAAGAATGTGAACAGGTGCAGGTGGATCATTGCTTTTTCAATCTGCGGTATCCGTTCTGGCATGACCAGGGCCTGAGTATCCGGGATTCGGAGATGACACCATTGTGCCGGGCGGCGTTGTGGTATTCCCACCATGTCCAGATCGTGGATACCAAGCTTCACGGCATCAAAGCCCTGCGGGAATGTTCCCATGTGGAAATGACCGGCTGCAACATTGTTTCCCCGGAATTCGGCTGGTCGGTGCAGGACATTCAGATGACTGATTGTGACGCGGAAAGCGAATATTTCATGATGCGTTCCACCGGCCTGCGTTTTGAAAATGTCCGCTTAAAGGGAAAGTATTCTTTCCAGTACATCCAGGATTCCAGCTTTGAAAACTGCCAGTTCGACACCAAGGACGCTTTCTGGCACGCGAAAAACGTGGTGGTCCGGGACAGTGTGGTAAAAGGGGAGTACCTGGCCTGGTACTGTGAAAACGTCACCTTTGAAAACTGCAAGATCATCGGTACCCAGCCTTTGTGCTACTGCAAGGGCTTGAAGCTGATAAACTGCCAGATGATCGATACGGACCTGGCGTTTGAGCGTTCGGAAGTGGATGCCACCATCACCACACCTGTGTTGAGCATTAAAAATCCCATGTCGGGCAGGATCGTGGTTCCTGAAGTGGGCGAAATCATTCGGGACATCGATGGCGCCCAGGGCGAAGTGATCGTGGAAAAACCAGGGGCTTGCGCGTAAAAAAGAAGAATCGGACAAAAAGAAACCCTGCTGGGAAAGATCCCAGCAGGGTTTTTCACTGAAATGGAAATTGCTGTGGAAAAGAGTTACCAGATTTCAGAGGATTGGGCGCAATGCTGATTCTTTTTTACGGCCCGCACCTCTACAAAGCAGCCGCAAAGTTCACACATGCCGTTTACCAGATGGTTGCAGGTCTTGCATTTTTCCAGGCGGCTGGCGTAAGTTTGGTCATCGGTTTTCCATTCCGGGGGCAGATTTTGAATGTACTCATAAATGGACTGGAAATATGTTCCGTCCAACTCCCGGAGCAAACAGCGTTTGCAGATGCGTTGTGTCATCCCAAGGTCAATTCAGCCACGGAGCAAGCGGGCAGGGTGAACTTGGCTTCGCCGTTCTCCACCACAATGCCGTCCATGGGCTGGATGCTCACTTTGTTGGGAGCGTCAAAATCGTTGTAGTCGTCCATGCCGCCAGCCAGAATGCGGCCGGTAACTTTGCCCAGTTCCTGACCCAGCAGATCCAGTTCCACAGGGCAGGACTCGTCGGCGGACAGGTTGGCCACGGTGACGTGAACCACGCCTTCGCTGTCCTCGGAAGCGGAAACGCTCAGGTTGGCCACCTTCTTGTCGTCCACGCCCACTTCCTTGGTCTCGGTGAAGCTGCCCAGCAGAGTGGCGTCCTGATGTACCTTGTACAGATCGAATACATGGTAGGTGGGAGTCAACACCATCTTGTCGCCCTCGGTGAGGATCACTGCCTGGAGCACGTTGACCAGCTGAGCAATGTTGGCCATGGCCACACGGTCGCTGTGCTGGTTGAAGATGTTCAGGGTCAGAGCGGCAACCATGGCGTCCCGCATGGTGCTCTGCTGATACAGGAAGCCGGGGTTGGTGCCGGGCTCCACGTCGAACCAGGTGCCCCATTCGTCCACCAGCAGATCCACCTTGTGGTCAGGATCGTACCGGTCCATGATCTGGGAATGCTTGGTCACCAGCTCGTCCATATAAAACGCTTTCTTCAGGGTGAGGTAGTACTCCTCCTGGGTGAACTGGGTGGCGGAACCCTTGTGCTTCCAGGGGCCGGGCACGGTGTAATAGTGCAGGGTCAGAGCGTTTAAGTACTTGCCGGCCATTTTCATCAGAGTGTCGGTCCATGCGTAGTCGTCGCCGTTGGGACCTACAGCGATCTTGTACAGCTTGTTGTCCCCGTAGTTGCGCAGGAAGGTCTGATAGTGGCGGTACAGGTCAGCGTAGTACTCGGGACGCATGTTGCCGCCGCAGCCCCAGCTCTCGTTGCCCACGCAGATGTACTTCAGCTTCCAGGGTTTGTCCTGGCCGTTTTCCCGGCGCAGGTTGGCCATGGGGGATTCCCCGTCAAAGGTCATGTATTCCACCCACTCGCTCATTTCCTGAACGGTGCCGGAACCCACGTTGCCGTTGATGTAGGGCTCGCAGCCTACCTGGCGGCAGAACTCCATGAATTCATGGGTGCCGAAGGAGTTGTCCTCCACCACGCCGCCCCAGTTGGTGTTCACCATGCGCTTGCGGTTTTCCTTGGGGCCGATGCCGTCTTTCCAGTGATACTCGTCGGCAAAGCAGCCGCCGGGCCAGCGGAGCACAGGGAGCTTGATGTTCCGCAGGGCTTCCACCACATCTTTGCGCATACCTTTTTCGTTGGGGATGGAGGAATCTTCCCCTACAAAAACGCCGTTATAAATGCAGCGGCCCAGATGCTCTGAGAAGTTGCCGTAGATGTTCTTGTTGATCTTGCTTTTCTTTTCCAGCTTGTTGACGATGATCTTGCTCATAAGCCAGTTCCTTTCTTGAAAAACAGTTTACGCCTCCCAAAAGATAAGAGGTACGTACCTTTTGATATAAGAATACTCGAAAATTCCCCTGTTTGCAATAGGAAATTTAAAAGGAACGTACATTTTTATGGGGATTTTTTTAAGTCCAGAAAAACACTTGACAATCCGGCTGGGGGGTGGTAGAATTCTTTTCAAGACAAAGGCGTCTTTAAGTGTTTTGCTTAAAGACGCCTTTGCGTTTTTTTAAATAAAAGCGTTTGAGAAAAGAAAAGTACCAGGGATGACCTGTCCGCAGAGAGTACGGGGTGGTGGAAGCCGTATGGCAGGTCCTTGGGAAGAACACTTTTCGAGCTGCAAGCTGAAAGGGAGATCCCCAGTAGGCGCGCCGTCCGGTCACACGTCAGTTGGCAAAGCCTTGGTGGAGGCTTGGAAAAAAGAGAAAAAATATAGGTGGCACCGCGAGCGCAGCACTTGCCCTATAGAATGCTGAAAGGAACAAAACGACTAACGGAGGGAATTTCTATGTGTTCTATTATGGGTTATTGCGCCAGCGGCGCCGATTTTTATGCCTTTAAAGAAGGATTTGACCGAACCATCTCCCGTGGCCCGGACGATACACGGATCGTGGACACAGGCAACGGGTTGTTGGGTTTTCACCGCCTGGCCATTATGGGCCTGACCCCCAGCGGGATGCAGCCCTTCCAGCTGGACGGCAGTTATGTTGTGTGCAACGGGGAAATTTACGGCTTTGAAAAGCTCCGGGAAGATTTGGAGAAAAAGGGTTACACCTTCCAAAGCCACAGCGATTGTGAGATCCTCCTGCCCCTCTACCGGGAGTATGGCACGGATATGTTTGCCATGCTGGACGCGGAGTATGCCTGCATCCTGTACGATGGGCAAACCCATAGCTACATTGCTGCCCGGGACCCCATTGGGATCCGGCCCCTGTATTATGGTTATGACCAGCGGGGCGTGATCGTCTTTGCCAGTGAGCCCAAAAACCTGGTGGGATTGGTGGGCGAAATCATGCCTTTCCCTCCAGGGCACTATTATAAAGACGGGGAATTCCACTGCTACCGGGATATTACCCAGGTGGAGATCCTCTCCCACGACGATTTGGAAACCGCCTGTGGGGTGATCCGCGAGAAATTGATCGCTGGCGTGGAAAAGCGGCTGGTGGCCGACGCCAAAGTGGGCTTCCTCCTTTCCGGTGGCCTGGATTCCTCCCTGGTGTGCGCCATTGCCGCCAAGGAAAGCAAGGAGCCCATCAAGACCTTTGCTATTGGCATGAGCGAGGACGCCATCGATTTGAAATACGCCAAACAGGTGGCGGATTATATTGGCAGCGACCATACAGAAGTGTATATGACTCCCCAAGAGGTGATCTCCTCTCTGGAAGAGGTTATCCAGCTGCTGGGCACCTTTGACATCACCACGATTCGTGCCAGCATGGGCATGTATTTGGTGTGTAAGGCCATCCATGAGCGCACGGATATTCGGGTGCTGCTTACCGGAGAGATCTCCGATGAGCTGTTCGGGTATAAATATACCGATTTTGCCCCTTCGGCCCAAGCGTTCCAGGAGGAATCCCAGAAGCGGGTGAGGGAGCTTCACATGTACGATGTGCTTCGGGCAGACCGGTGCATCTCCGTCAACTCTTTGGAAGCTCGGGTGCCCTTTGGCGATCTGGACCTGGTGAGTTACGTCATGTCCCTCGATCCGGAGATGAAGCTGAACAAATACGGCAAGGGAAAATATCTGTTGCGCCACGCCTTTGAGAAAGGCGAGTATTTGCCGGATGAGATTCTTTGGCGTGAGAAAGCGGCTTTTTCCGATGCTGTTGGCCATTCCATGGTGGATTACCTGAAAGAGTATGCGGAAAGCCAGTATACGGACGAGGAGTTTGAAGAAGGCCGGAAGAAATACAGCCATGCACAGCCGTTCACCAAAGAGTCCTTGCTGTACCGGGACATTTTTGAAAAGTATTATCCGGGCCAAGGCCAGATGATCGTGGACTTCTGGATGCCCAACAAATCCTGGGAAGGCTGCGACGTAAACGATCCTTCCGCCCGAGTGCTTTCCAACTATGGAGACAGCGGAAAATAAATCCGAAAAGAATATCAAAACGAAAAATGAATGCAAAGCAAAAAAAGAGTGGGAGAAAAATCTCCCACTCTTTTTTTATTGTTCTATAAAAACTGTACCATAAAACGGATACTTTTTAACGGGCATGTTTGTGGTTTACACCCCAGAAAAGATTTCTTACACGCGGAACATGAGATCGCCATAGCTGGGATAG